>Ga0181389_1000647_pt1 | contig 14156 bp, 19 predicted proteins | sample 12SPOviralmetaG_FD_130121 | JGI IMG/M metagenome (GOLD analysis project Ga0181389, IMG submission 130121) | Marine viral communities from the oligotrophic San Pedro Time Series (SPOT) site, San Pedro Channel, CA, USA - 12 SPOT_SRF_2010-06-29 | ecosystem: Environmental > Aquatic > Marine > Strait...
GAGCCCTTTCTCCGCGCCTGCAACAAGAGCTGCACTGGCAACCTGACTAAGTGCGGCAGTCTTAGCATTGCGCTTTGTCTGGTTGGCTTTCGCTCGACTTAGGGCCTGAGATGTGCCGAGTCTAGATGCCTGAGCCATACCCGTCTGAGCATCAGCCGCTTGGCCTCGCGCTGTCCCGAGTACGCTGGTCTGCATCTTATTCTGGATATCTTTACCAGACGTATTGGCAACACCCAACTGCCCCAGATACGCTTTGGACATATCACTCGATATGTCGTTTTGTTGTGTAGCGGAGTACGTAGGGCTGCTAGTAAGAGCCTGCATAGTGTCAGCGTTAGCCCGCCCTCGAAGTGTATCTGTGACGTCATCCGTTTTAGACTGATCTCGCATCTGCTGTAATAGCGGGTCATACTTCTCTTTGAAGTTCTGATATTCCGCCATTGCAACTGAGGCTGATGTTCTCTCAGCTGCGGAAGGCTCGTAGTCTTTTTGTTTCGGTGAACTTCCCATTACACTTCTCTCGTATAAACAATGGTATCGATTTTCCAACCTTCTGAAACTAAGTGGTCTTTCAACTCTGGTACAGCAGATCTTGTTTCTAAATATTTGTAACCGCCGTCTCTGGCTTGCTTTATAAAAAAGTCTTGGTGCTGTGCGACTAGGTTCATGCCGCGCTTCCAAGCCCACGCCAGCCAAATCAATAGTGTCCTGTCGCCGGAAAACGTGTCAGTTTCACCCGTTGTAATTACAAGACCCTCTTTCGTTGTCCAGAGCGTTGCCCCGCCAGACTCACAAGCTGCATAAACATCGCCCGCTGTAAAGGTTAACTGGGGCTGTTGTTCTAAAATCTCGCCTATCGCAGGAAGAACCCAGTGGAACGTCGTGCTCATAGACGAAATTACGGGATCTTTACCCGCCGCTGCCATACCTTCTTCTTGTTTTATAGGGTCTATTAATACCGCCATATGTCACCTTTCGGGCTACGCCTTCGTCAGCGTGCCTCGCTTTACGTTCTGCTAAGTTAACCCCTTCAGCAAAAAGTGATCCGTAGATTTGCGCTCCAGTAAGATCAGTCCATGACTGACCTGGAGTCCGCAGTAGTCTGAAAAGCGCACCGTTAATAATCGTGTCGCGATACTCATTCATAACGTCGCTGTCGCAGCCAGTAGATGTAGCGGTCGGCTTGAGTTGCGTCCGAAGTATCGTGCTAGAGATCATGGTCGCAGAGGGAGTAGGCACCAACCATACAAGAGATTGCCCCTGCTTTATGTAGTACTCAGGGACTCCATTGTTTGATTGCTCTCGCCACTTTGGTTTGCGCTGTTCAAGAAGTCCGCTAGAAATGGGTTCAAGGTCTTTGCCGTCATGTACTCCCGACATTATCTTGTGTACAACCGTACCCGAGGGAGGCTCTAGGTCGTATTCATAGATGTTTCCAACAGTCGTGATCGGGTCAAGCTCCGATTGATATATGCCAGTCTTCTCGCAAAACTCAATAACAGCCGACCGGATATTCCGCTCGATCAAGCTGTCAGGGCAATCTGGAACAACGGGTATGACGTCTGGAAACAGGCTCTCATAGCTAGTAGTAGCCATATACTTTTATCCTATCTCATGCCCATAGGAGCAGCTGGTCGCATTTCAGGGTTAGGGTTCGTCACCGAATCAATCTGAGCTTTGCCAGTAACTGACGATGTAAATAACCCGTAGTGAGAACTAGCTCGTTGCTGGTTACCTGCGTACTCAGCGTCTTTCATGTACGCCATGTATAAGACGTAGTTCATAATCGCATTAGCGAAAATATCAGGGATCGATAGGTTGTCTGATAACGCTACGGTAGAGGGGTTAGACGAATAAATGATCTCTAGGTATGCATTACCTGCCACCCCTGGATACACGTAAAAATTTCTTGGGTTCGCCTCGTCGTAGATGTAGTGCTTCACAATGTTTGTATGCGAAGCATCTCCAGTAACATTGGGGTCATGCCAATCGGGACTTTGGCCGTCTAGTACCTCTCGATTTACAAGCCGTACCGATCGTTTGCCCGTGCCACTGCTAGCGGCTGACATGTTCCGCACAACTTTTAAAAGGCGGTTACCCCCAGTTGGGATATCTTGTTTCGTGCCAGCTACCAGAGTAATAGTGGTATTTACAGCACTGGCATCTGGCTTTAATAGGGCAACTTCGCGTTGAGCGTCATTAACCCATAGTACGAGCTCTCCAACTACGGGCCATCTGACGCCGGTAGTGTCCTGCAGTACAGCTTGTACCCGATTGATAACGCTTTGTACTGTTACAGCCATTTTTTACACCTATGCGTTTAGAGCTAGCTCCCAGGCCATCTCTCTTTCGTCTGTTCTAACGGTGCGCCCTAAAAGTTTATTTAAAGCCTGTGCTTTTGGCGTACCATCGGTCTTGAATGAGTGTGGGTCAGCCTCTTCGATCATTTTCTGAAGGGCCTCAATAACATCTGTATCCACTTGCACTGTTTGGTCGTCTTCTACAACCTCTACAACCTCTACAACCTCTTCGAACTCAGCAATTACTGCTTCTTTTTCTTCGACGTATTTGCCGTTATATTCTTTTGCACCCAGCTGAATTGCTAAAAGACCAATCTCTTCTGAGACTTCAATAGCCTCGCCAGGTTGGAATACAATAGCGGCACCAGCCAATGTGGTAACACGTAACTCTGTCTCACTTATAATCTTCATGATGGATATTTCCTATTTAGATTTTTTCTTCGGGCAATTGCCCATTTTTCCCACGTGTTCATACAAAATAAAAAGCCTCTCCCCCCGAAAAAGGAGAAGAGGCTATCGACTTACTACTGTGCAGTATCTAAGCAGACAACGCCGAAGTCCTGTACGCTACCAGTGATGTCACTGTTGTACTTAGGCTTGCGCATTCCGAAGATCTTGCCGATGGAGATACCAGACTGGTTGCCATAGTCGAAAGTATCTTCGACAACTTCAGGCAGACCGATATCAGCCAAGGCTAGTGCCTGAGCACCACAGAACAGAGCACGTGCTCCATCGATATTGGCTCCAGCACCCCACTTGTAGCCAGCTGCTCCAGCGTTGCCAGAAGCACCAGAAGTCGCGCCAGAAGTATTGAAAACGTGACGGAACTCATGGATCATCACACCATCAACCATCAGGCTAGACGAACCACTGAACAAGCTGTTTGAAGTGCCGCGTACACCAGCATTACGAACGTTAGCCAGGAAGCTCGGGTCGAGTTTCAGGTCAGCCATCTGCTGCGGAGTCACGAACATGTGGAACGTCTCTTCGTTGCCTGCGCCGCGAATACCACGAATGTACTGGTCTTTAGCATAGGCTTTCAGGTTAACGATACACTCGTAGCTAATCTTGTCAGCTGCGGCCACTGCGTTAGTAGCACCGGCGACTAGACCGTCAGTAGCGTCCCAGCGGCGGTGACGAGCAGCAGTAGGAGCAGACACGTCAGAAGCAAACTCAAGATCAACAAGCTCTTGGCCATTTACAGCGCCGCCAACTACTGTGCGAAGCGCACCATTGTTCTTGTGAGTGTAAGCAACACCGGACAAAGTCAGGAATGCTAACTGGTCGCATCGATCAGCCATTGCATAAGCAAGTGCGTCACGAGATTGCTCGCGGAAGTTAACAACAGTCTTCTGGTCAGTCATACGGCCAGCGATGCGGTTAGCGAAACGTAGCTGATCTAGCTCGATGCTGATGTCAAACGCGCGGAGGGCTTCTTCGTTGCCTTCCAGAGTGTAATCACCAGTAATACCGTCGCCAGTCATGTCAGCGAGCAAAGTAATGTTAGCTTTAGTGCCTTTGTTGTTTTTGGTCAACTCAGTTACGCGCTGTACCATAGCGTTTGAGCCAGTACCTGCGAATTGGTTAATGAAAGATTGGTTACGTGCGACTTTCCAAAAGTCACGTGACCACGCCTGAAGTTGGTCGCCTGTAAGCGTACCGAAATTTGTTAAAGCCATGATGGCCTCCATATTAAGTAAGATAACTACTAGCGGCGTTAGTGCCACTAATATAAGCAGCCGACTTTATGGAGCGGCTAATCCGTTTTTCCACTATCGTGTAGAAGAACGTTTAGCGCGGATTAACGAGGTGCGACCTCGACAGGTTTTACGCCTTTGTAGGCGAAGGGTACGTTTTTTACGGCTACGGGCCGATCCCATATCGTAGGGATAGACGTATAGATCATATTAGTACAGCTAATAATACAATGCAACAACTATCTGTGGCGGGCTGTTTTTTTAGCGATCTTCTTTGGCTGTTTGCTAAACTGCTTGCCCGCTTTAGTGTCAGCGCGCTTCTTAGCACTGGTCTTGGCGTACTCTTTCTTGCTCAAAGACTCGCGAGCCTTCTTCGGTAAATATCGCTCACCAGTTGCCTTCTTACCTTGGGTGCTGTTCTTACCTGACTTAGTGCCCCATTTCTCTTTAGTCCACTTAGACAGGGACTTCTGGGATTCTGTCTTCGGTCCAGAGTAGCTCCCACCAGACTTTTTGTAGCGTTGTGTAGCTAGTTGTGCTTTACGGGCCGACCATTGGCCCGCTTTACCGCCCTTCGTACCAGCCTTTACAGAAGCTACAATGCGTTTCCACTTGGGTTCATCACTTCTAGCCATTACACGTTTACCTCGAGCTCGGTTTCAATCCAAACCCTAGCGCCACAAGGGAGCGGCTTGTCAGGGCTATAAACAACAGCTGCGACTACGTCGCCATTAGCACCTACTATCTCAGCCCTGTTCGTTTTACGGTTGGCTTTATAGTCTTTAACAGTGATTACTGGGCGAGCCTCACCGTTTTTATGGTTGGCGCGGATGTTATGCTGGTTAACATGGATGCGGGTCTTCATGTCTCACCACTTGGCGCGGTTTGCCCAATAGGCTGCGCTCATTTTGCCTTTCGAAATGTTCTTGGCGTGACGCGCTTTGAAGCTGGCTCGCTTTTTCTTCATCTTGTCAGACTCACCAGCCTTGGGTTTGCCTGCTGTAGAAGCGCCCTGCTCACCAAAACGGATGGTTTTGATCTTATCGCCCTCTTTTGCCACAACAATATGCGACTTCTTGGGGTGACTTGGCGTCCTTTTTGGCTTGTTAAAGCCCGACACTCCTGCTCGGGCTAACCGTGGATCTTTTTTAACAGGCATAACTTACCTCGTTAGATAATATCGCCTCTTAGGCGTTTTAGCGTTGCTTCTGGGAGCGCTGCAAACTCATCTTCTGATAGGTTTGCCACATCTAGCTCTTTCTCACCACGGACGGACGCTCCTTCTCCAGCCATAGCTGGTGGTTGAGCATCTGCGGCTTTTAGCTTTCGAGTTACTTCAGCACGCTTTTTAGCCACCTCATCAGTAGCAGACTTGGTACTGCCCAACGACGGACTGTCATCGACTAACCCGTTCTCACTAATAACAAACTTAGCTGCGCGTGATAACGCTGCAACCGCATTGTCACCTTTGATGATGAAAGCGTCTCGTAGATCAATAACCTCTTGAGTAAGGGCTTCGTCGTATTCACTGCTCTTGGAGTCAAAGATGGGAAATTCCGCTTCGAGCGTGTCAGCTGCCTGCTGTAGTGCGCTAGCCTGGTGGTTGCTTGAAACGGTATCGGACATCTTCTGCGTCATTTCATACTCAATCTGAGTACGCTCTGCCTTGCGGATTTCAGCTCTTACTGCCGCAGCCTTATCGGCGTTGCCATCTAATAAGTGGTTCTGGTACTCAACCTCTTTAGCGGAAAAGTCATACTCTTCAGGTGCATCTTCAGCCGGTACTTGCGCTGCTTTCATATCATCAAGCTGCTTCTGCAGGGCCTTCTGCTTCTGAAGAACCTCATCAAGCCGCGCTTTAGGCACCATTGGCTTTTTAGCAGGCTTCTCTTCTGCTACAGGTTGTTCCTCGACTACCGCCTCGGGTTCAGACGGCTCGGCTTCTGCTTCGATATCAACAGGCGCCTCTTCGGCCACAACTTCTTCGGATTCTTCAGTAATAACCTCTTCCTCGGTCTCTTCGGCTGCAACTTCAGGCGTCTCCTCTTCAACAGTGTCGAAACTTAAATCGAGCATCTCCGTCGTCTCTTCGTCGGGGCTATCTGCACCAGGCATCACATTGAACTGCATTTCTTCGTCTTTCTTACTCATATCAATTTCCTATTGGGTTTTTTTGGTTAGCTTCTTTCTTTGCGGCGGTCTGCATAGCAGTAGCAGCTATGCGAGTCGCCGAATTAGTTTCAGACTGACTAGTTCGAGTCCGGTTAGTAAGGTCTGCGAGCTCTCTACGCAACTGCAGCTCTTGCTCCTTCATTTGGAGCTTGGCTTGTAGTTCCTGCATACGTATCTGGGGCTCTATGTCTGTAGTGTCTTGTACTTTGGCGATGTTGATGGCCGCTTCCGACTGTAGTTTCTTCACTTCGGCATCCAACTTGGCAAGGGCCAGCTGCTCGCCTTGCATCTGCATCTGCTGGACTGCTGCTGCTGCTTCTTGCTGTTCTGGCGACTGCTCGACACCTGTCATCATGCGGATGCGCTTGGCCAGCTCACCCTTCTTAGTAAGATGGCTATACTCGATAATTGCATCGTCTGGGATGGCAACACCTGCCTGACGTAAGTTAAGCGCTTCAGCAAACTGAACTTCATCAAAACTATCACGAGCTGGTGCGGACGATATGACGACGTCGTACTCACCAATTGTCAGATCATTAATGATGCGACCCTCTGGGGTCATCTGGTTTACCACAACTTCTTCGCGGGGCTTTAACGGATCTGCTTCGTTGGTAATCTGCAGCACTCGCTGCTCTGAATAGAACGTCTGTACCAAGTTAAGCACTTTCTCAGCCAGGTACTGTCGGGCCTTCTTTAGGTTATCCAACGGAACCTGAATCATGATGGCGCCACGTGCGGACTTCTCCCGCATGGCGATTCCAGATACCTCTGCACTATCTGAACCTAGCATCGAGTCGTTGACGCCTGATATAGCCTTGATATTAATAGCCGCCTTTTGCCCTATCCTGTCGAGACCCGTAGGGATAGAGTTGGGGGTGATTTTTTGAGGAGGTGCTGTACCACGAGCGTACTCGAGTACGAGTCCCGTCTCTGCGCCATGTTCTTCAAGGTCATCAGCCGTCATTCCAACCAATGACCCAGCTTCAACCATCCACCCGCTATTAGCTGTAGTATTAACGATATGCAGCTCTTGAGATGCAATCTTGTTCAGCTGCTCCTGGGGACTGATCAGGTTACGAATAACGCCGAAGGGTCGGCCTCTGCGGAAATAAGCGAAGAAAGGTATGATGGTAAAGTCGTTGTATGGTGACCAATCGTCATGCAGTACGATCCTGTCACAGGATACTGTCCATCGGACTTTACGTTTCATCTTTGTGATTAGACTAAGGCCATACTGCTTAGCAAACTTCTTGGCCTTTGACTCTGGCCATGCGTCAGGTGCCTCTCGTTGGTCGCCCGTTGTCGGGTCGACAAAGCAAAGAACACGTGACATCTTTTTGTGCTGACGTTCAATTACTCGTAGCGATTTGACGTTTTTGTAATCGTCCTCATCCACAACAGTCGCGCCAAACATATCGTCTTCTGGCTCAATATCACCGTAGCGATTTTCTTCATACTCGATGGAGTCTCTACCGAAACTATTCCCGTTTTCAGCAATGAACCGGAGGGACTCTGATTTTTTCTTGCCATAGTTTTCCTCAATCTCGTCAAGAGTCATCCACTTAGTCTCAAACACTTCGTTCCAAGTCTTAGGATCGTAGTCCTTTGCATCTGGATCAATGAGGATGTCTAATGGGTCTTTGGCCGTAATGCGTACCTCGCCCTCAACATGATCACTGAAGTCCATGCGGACGTCGAAATAACCTCGACCGTCCATTATCAAACCATCGCTGAAAACCTGCTGTTCCACCCAGTCCAACTTGTTGTTGTCCGCGATCTGCATGTAGACCTTTGTCAAGACATCTGCAACGTCCTGGTCCGCGCCTCGACGAGGTTTGAACTGGACATCAGCGCGTCGTGTAGACTGCTCACCTAAGATAGTATTAACAGTAGGTAAAATCGTGTTTATAGTCAGAGCCGGACGGCCTTCCGATTCGAGCATAGCTTCGTCATCGGCGTCCCACTGCTCGCCTCTGTAAAAGTCGTCACACTTTTTCGCCATATAGATATACTCTAGATGACCATGATCGCGTGCTCGTATGTATCTATCCCACTGAAAACTGGCAATCTGCTGCTCTTTCTCAGGGGTTAGCTTCGTTGTGTTCTTCATTTTATGCGCCCATAGCTGATTTGCTTCGTGTCTCTTTACCTATAAAGGGTAGGGTCTCTCCAAGATGACACTTGGACAACGGGCGCTTGATAAGTAGCAAACTCAGTCATCATCAAACCCAGCCAAGCAAGTGCATCTACCTGATCGTCATGTACGCCATTCGGGAACCGAAGCAACTCCGCTACCAAAGGGCCAGTAAAATTTTCGTCTTTGGGCAACCAAACCATGCCCTGTTGCATTCGTCCTTGGATAGCTCTGGCCCGCGCTTCTTTATCCCTGCGGCCAGTCTTTAAATCTTTAAAGTACGCTTCGTATAACCCGCGCTCTCGTACTCGTTTCTCTAGGAACGGCCCAAGGGCCATTTCAATATGGCCCTTTTCTATGCCAATTATTGACGGCCTCCACTCTTCGTATAAGTCGAGTATCCGCTCAACGATTTCAAAACCATCGAACTTACCGCGCACGACATCTACCACAAACAACTGGTCGTACTCATCTACACCAATGACCATTCCCACTGTGTAGTCGTTCCTGTCTTTCTTGCCGATCGCCAAATCCCAGGCTGCATAGAACCGCATTTGGCTGTAGTCCACCTCATCGCGATCGAAGTACTGAATCATGTCTCGGGTGAAGTAATCACCGTCATCAGATACTGGATTCTGCTGGTAGAGCGCCGACCAGTCACGTGGGCCAACGGCCTTCTCAATACGAGCTAACGCTTCTTCGTCATAGCGCTCTCTGTGTAGTGCTTCACCCTGTTTTCGAAACTCTTCGTCGACCTCTGCAACGGCTGGGTAATTAACAACCTCCCATTGCTCGCCGTTATCTGCTGCTGCTTTAAGTAGTCTTCCTGCAAGATCATCATCGTGCCAGCGAGTAAGGATAACCAGCACACCGCCGCCAGGCGCAAGACGTGTGTACGCCGTACTTGTATACCAGTCCCAAGTACTGTCACGTGCGTTCGTTGATTCGGCGTCGTCACGGTTCTTTACCGGATCGTCGATGACAAGGATATGAGCACCCTTACCAGTAATACCGCCACCAACACCGGCAGCAACAAAACCCCCGCCAGTAGTAGTAAGCCATGCTTCAGCAGACTGAGAATCTGGGTCGAGTCTGGTAGAGAAGGCAGTTTTATAGGTCGGTTCACGTAGGAGCTGACGCACCTTGCGAGAGAAACCCATTGCAAGCGAACCCGAGTAAGAACAACTGATAAATTCATGTCCAGGATAGCGACCGAGATGCCAAGCTGGGAACGCAACTGATGCCAGCGTGCTTTTGCCGTGTCTGGGTGGCATAAAAAGCATAAGTCTTGGAGATTTTTTCTCAGAAACGTCTTGAGAGAACTGCTCGAGTCTCCGGCATATGTCTTTATGGACCCAGCCAGCCTGATAATCGGGGTTAAATCGCTCCACGAAAGGGAGAAGCCGCTTCCTGGTAAGGAATCGGAGGGCAAGTTCTGCTTTGGCCTTCTCTTCAAGAGAAATCTCCTCTGCTTCGGACTCAGTAGACTGCTCGTTAGAGGGTTGTGGGAGCGCATCTACATCATCTGCCTTACAGTACACACAAAGGTTAGTGGATTCGGCGTACAGCGTTTCAGGATGCAACTTCTTGCACCTAATACACTGACGTTTTTTAACGTCATTTGGCATCTAGTACGGCTTGTATGCCTTCTTCTTTGGCTTAGCTTTTGGCTTAGCTTTTGGCTTAGCTTTTAATTTAGCTATCAGTGCAGCGTTAGACTTCTTCGGCTTTAATGAGCCAGAGGCTTTTGCAGCTTTTTCGGCTGCGGCCATTTTCTGGGCGGGAGTCATTGCTGCAAATTCCTTTTGCTTAGCTGTAAGTTTCTTCCCATAGGACTTACCGGCCATTTTCTTCTTAGCAGCGTTAGCCTTCTTCAGCTTAGCTACCTGTGCAGCAGCCTGTTTCTTGTTATGCGGGAACTCAGTACTTTTACCCATAATTAATCAATCACTCTCAGGTTGAAGGTAGTCGTTATTTTTACCGGCGAGCTTCAGCAACTCCTCATCAGAAAGTCGCTCTAGCTGCTTGGCGGTAGTGTTGATATTAATATTGACCTGGGTCGCATTGTCGGGGGTGGCCAAACCGTGCAGCTTTACCAGGGAATCAACGGTATTCTTCATTTCTGTGGCTGTCGCTGACGCTGTGTAGGCGTCCATGTACATGAGGTGTGCGTTTTGGCGCTCGAACTTCACCTCTTCGCGCATTTGCTCACGGAAATACTGCAACGCCTTCTGCACCGAAGGTCGTTTGGCAGCTTCATAGGCCGATTGACTGCTGGAATAACCAGCGCCACGACCGGCAGCGGCTATAGTCATGCCGCTAGCTATTAAAGAAACAAGTTTTTCCTGCTGAACCGTTAGTTCGTTCAGCGTCAGTCCCATATAAGGGACATGCGACTGAAACTCAGTGTGCATACTGACTAGATCAGTGGACGATTCTGAGTTTTGGTCTTCCGTCATGGTTAAAGCTGTCATTCTTGGCCAAATTGTTGTCAAGGTAGATAAAGATGGGGGCTTTATCGCCGAGCCCATCAACATTTAGGCTTTCTAGAAAATAAGGTAATGCGTTTTCGCCATACCCTAAGTACAAAAGCACTTCCTGGGCCGCATCTGCGTCGTAAACCAGAACCTCGCTATCACTCGAGCGGATACCCGTGCCAATAATGGCTTCGTCTAGCCCCTCGATCGCAATCATCTCTATTTCCATATTCGCTATATTAGCTCTACTAATAATTAATCACAAGAAAAATCGTGAATTGTCTTGATCCACCAGTAAAAAAGATCTTCAGACAGAGCGTGTTTCATTATATTTATACGATATGCCACTAACTGGACGTTATCTGGCGTGTAATCTTTGGCATTTGATATGCGGTCTATAGAAGCGTTGAAGTCTTTTGCCCCAGAGCCATCTCTGTGGTGTGTAAGGAACACACCGGATATTGCGCACTTTCCTTTCTGGTTCTCCCACAGTTGTACCAAGAATTCGTGCGTTATTGTAAATTCGTGGTCCCTTGTCCTTTTTTTGTGGGCTACTTTAGACCTGGCGTTGATGAATAGGTGCTGCAGGTAGGCTTCGTAACTAGCAGACGTTATGATTTCTTTTTGCTGCGTCCGACAAGCTGTACATACAACACGTCCTTTATCAAAGTGCGTTATATCATCTGTTATACCACAGATCTTGCAGGTCTTAACTTTAGCCATGCGCTGCATACTATATTAGCTATGCTATTAATAGTAGCGATTTTTTTTGCAGAAATTTTTTTGAAAATCGGTTCTGAATCGCTCATGCATTCTTTGTAGTAGTCATGGGCAACCGTCCCCTATCCCCGATCTGGGACATTGGAACCTTGTTTTATGTCAATTTACAGGAACCTTGTTTGCCAGTAACCCCTTTAGAGTGGCGCAGGGCAAAGGTCATAGGTCAGATACATAGGCCATAGGTCAGTTGTCCTCTGCCATACATTATTTGTTGTGTGTTGGAGGGTATAGGACTTAGGACAGTAGCCCCCGACATTAGCATTAGCTATTGATTGCCATAGGATAAAGGTCATATGACATAGGTCAACGGTCACTCGCCAGAGGCTCGCGTCCCTTGCCCGACGGGGGGTGAGACGGGTGAGACATATACGCTATTTGGTGTCTCACTTTGTGTCTCACCATTATCTCTATATATATCAATGACTTAACATATCGGTGAGACGGTGAGACGCGTGAGACGGCTGTTTCCTACTTACATAATAATACCTTTACTAATATCAATGTTTTATACAGTAATTCAATTAAATTAGGTGTCTCACCTGTCTCACCTTAACTCTAGCCCTTGTCGTTGCTGACTTTCTTACCTTTTCGTTGGTGTCTCACAGCCGTCTCACAGCCGTCTCACCACCTGTTTGGTGTCTCACCATTTGCGCCGTTGTTAACCCTGACCAAGGACAAAGGTTAACTGTCCGTTCATAACTGTCCCCTGTCAGGGACAGTTGTCTGTTGTTTCTTTGATAAGGGGGACTCCTCCTCCTTCATATAGAGGTAATTGTTATGGCAATTTTCTTCGCCCTCACCACAGGGCTGTTACTAGGCATATTCACTACATCAACGGGCTTTCAATACCTGCTCAGAACCGACAGTGAGTTTCGCGAGCTGATCGTAAAGGAAGCGCAGTCATGAGTATCCGAACTAACAAACAACAACTGTTCATCGACTGGGGGCGCAAACCCACCGTCAAATCACAAGTGCAAAACATGTCCGAGCAACAGCGGGTAGCGCACTTCCACAAACTGTACAGGGGCTCGGACATAAATCGAGCCCGACAACTAGCGAGGGAATACAGATGAAATTATTCAAAACAGCGTCAGCTGCAACCGCCAACGCTAAAAACAAAACCACAGCACTGCTCAACGACGAGCGAGTAAAACGCACCATCGGATACGGTAAGACCCACGGCAAAAAGCTCTTAACTGACATACAAGACCACCCAGTAGAGACTTTAATCGCCCTATTTCTCGCTAACGAAGCATTAGAGGTGGGCGACGACATAAGTCTAATTGCTGACTCAGCCGCTATCGACACTCACCTTCATATCACTGAATTTCTTGGGAGTTAACTATGGAACATGAACTAACATTCGACGAAAACGACTGGTCAGTACTCGACACATACGAAGCTGACCAAAACGACTGGCACTCAAATGCAGTATCAACTGAGAGCTTTCACATCACTGAAAACAACTACTACTTAACCAATCTAGAGGAAGCATAATCATGGAAACTACTAACACTACCGAATCAACCACTACTTTCATCAGCCTATTAATCGGAGCTGTTGTATCTCTGTCCACAGCAGGCAGGGCAAACGATCGGGTAATAGCAAATGAAATACTAAACCTAGACTCGGACGCTGGCGTCATCTCTAAAATAAACGTACTGCACCGCAACTGGATGAACGCTAGAACATACGCCAACACTCAAGCGGCAATTACAGGCGTCGAATACGAGGGCGCACCAGTAGCTCCCGAGTATCTGCTCACGTTCACCCAGAAGCTAATGAACAAATGCTGTACAAATGCAAAGAAGCTACATGACGCCCAACAGGCCAAGGACAACGACACCGAAGAAGGGTTCCATCACGGATACGACGAAGCAGCAGATCTAACTGTTGAGTACGACATTCCCGTTTTTGATCGCAAACATCTAGCTGAAGTATTACTCAGTGACCGCGATCAGCTTCAGTACCTTCAGACGATACTGCTCAAGCGTATGAACTACCTCGGCCCACAGCCGCCAATCGCTCTGTATCAGAACTCTGCAAAGAACGAAGAGACAGGTGAGTACGAAGTAGTCTCTTACTGCAACGACGTGGAGAGCATATACTCGCATCTCGATGAGCAACGCATCAAGATGCAAGAGATGCAAGAGCAATCAGAGGTCGAAGCAGACGTAGAAATAGAAACCTTCGTACAACGTCGGCAGGAAGTAGCGAGCATTAGATCACGCGCAAATGCATAACCCACCAACAACTACCCCGCATCAAGGCTCAGGCTTTGGTGCGGGTTTTTTGTATTCAAACGGAAAATTAATTAAACACGGAGACGGTTGCCCATGCCTACACAGTGTGCCGCTCTTCAATTCACTATCATCACAAACGTGATGCACAGAGTGACACACCAGTCCACCACGGAATAGGCAGTGTGCCGCTCTCAATTCACTATCATCGCGAAGCGATGGACCTAAAACAAAGGACAAATGCCAATGGACAAAGATCAATTGTTAAACGATACAAAACTATATGCATCAATAAGTGCCGCTAAAACCTTTTCTTGCATCGCTACCATTTGTTCCTGGACAAATAACAAATGCCA
>Ga0181389_1000649_pt1 | contig 14102 bp, 17 predicted proteins | sample 12SPOviralmetaG_FD_130121 | JGI IMG/M metagenome (GOLD analysis project Ga0181389, IMG submission 130121) | Marine viral communities from the oligotrophic San Pedro Time Series (SPOT) site, San Pedro Channel, CA, USA - 12 SPOT_SRF_2010-06-29 | ecosystem: Environmental > Aquatic > Marine > Strait...
AGCAGCTAAAGCTAATTCTTGTTTTCTAATATCACCGTCTTTTTCTGCTTTATCAAAAGCAGCTTTAGCAACTTTTAATTGATCTTCTTTTGAAGCACCTTCATTTACTTTAGCTTCAGGAATAGGTTTTTGTTTCTTTTTAGGTACTCTAAAAGCATATGGGGTTAAAAATGCACCAGCTGCTCCAGATGTTGATATTTCATCAATTTCTTCTTCGGTTAATTGTCCTTTTAGTTGAGCATAAAATGCTGGATATTCTTTTCTTATATGAGTTCTAAATTTATTAAATTCTAATCTTAACTCATCTGCTATACTTCTTAATACTTCATCATCTCTTACAGATTCACCTTTAACTAAATTATTAGCTGCATCTTTAGTTGCTTTAAGTTGTTTAATAAGTTCACTAAAGGAAGGTAATCGAATTATCGTATGAGATATACCACCACCCTCTGATTCGTAATCAGCATCTGTTTTAAAATAAGTATCACCATCATCTGATAAGAAATCTCTATCATCCCACGGACCATATTTTTGTTCAATCCATGCTTTTAATTTTGGATCAATATCTTTTTTAGCTTCTTTAATTAAACTAACTATTTTATTAATAATTTTATCCATTAGCTACTGTTAATTCTTCTAGTAATGTGTGATATTGTAATAAATCAACTAAATGTGAATTTTTAACTTTTGTTCTTTTATTTAACTCAATAATTAATTTATCTATTTCTTGAAGTTTAATTTTAGTTACTTTATCTTTAACTTTTTTAGTCTCTGATTTTATCTTATTTTTAATATCTAAAATTTCTTTATTATAAAATTCTTTTAATAAAGGGCCATTATCTACAGAATTAATAAATTCTTTTAAAATTAATTTTTGTTTTGAATTTAAATTATTATATTTTTGATTGAAATTTTCAAGCAAAACATGATATGTTAATGTACGTAAATCCTTATCATATGATTTAAATTCTTCTAAAACTACGTCTTTTATTTTTACTGAGTCTATTTGGGTATTTGTAATATGTTCTAATACATTTATTTTATTTTCTACTATTTGATTAGGATTTATAGTTTTTTGGGTATTATAAATTTCTAATAAAGTATATAAAGAAGCTTGTGCTTTATAATCTACAAGTTTTGTTTTAAATAAATCTTCTACATCATAGTAAGATTTTAGTTCTTTAATTAAATTATATTTTTCATTTTTTAATTTAGTTCTATTTAACTTTTTAGATTGTTCTAAAATTGTATTAAGTACTAAAGTTGCTTTAGACTCCGTAAGTTTTTTATCTTGGAATAAAGTTTCATATAATTTATACTCTTTTCCTAACTCAGTATTTACAAAATATTCTTTAATTATTTTAATTGCTGGTGAAGCTATTCCAGACAATGTGTCCCCGGTAATCTTTTTTACTAGAATTTCGAATAAAATGCCGGTGTTTTTAAATTTTGAGTGTTTTATATACATCAATATTTATTTTAGTATAAATATATAGGAATTATTGTTCCTTTATATTTGATTCATCAAGAAGCGAACTTTTCGCATCATTTTGCTCAAACACTAACTTTTTTTCACTAGACATTGAATCTAATAAATTTTGGTGTTGTAAAATGTTAATATTACCTTCTAAAGCTAATGGAGATTTATTAGTATCTGTTGCATCTTTTTTCATACCAGCTGCCCCTAATCTATCTTTACCAAAGTTATCATCCTGAGTGTTTCTTTTAGATACTTTTTTAGAAGGTCTTCCTAAAGGAGTTTTATCTTTTGTTCCATCTTTATAACCATCAGGCACATTTCCGGGATCAGAAAACATTCTTCCACTTCCATATAGTGAAGCTAAATCATGGGGTGTACCATACGATTTTCCTGTTTCAATAGGATCATTACCTTCTGCTTCAATTTGTGATATTCTAAATCCACGTTTGGCATCTTCTCTAATTAAATCTCTATATTCTTCAAATTGATCTTCACTTAAATGGAATATATGTTCATAGATCCAATCTGTTGGTAAAAGATTTGTATCTTTCATTTGAGCAGCTAAATCAACTTTTTCTTTCATTAATGCTATCCTTTCTTGATCATATATAATAGAAGGATTAGTTAATGATAATTCAAAATTACCTAATTGTTCATCTCTATAACCTTGGGTATATAAATGGACTAATGCAATTTTATATAATTCAGATACAATAATTCTTTGTATACGTTCTATAGTACGAGCAAATCTAATATCTTGTGCTGCTAGTGTAGCTTTACCTTCTACATTTTCATCATACCCCATAAACGCTTTTGGAACTTTTAATGCTGCAAATAATTTATCTCTTAAATACTCAACATCTTCAATACCATTCCATTGTAAACCATTTAAATTTTCTATTTTTGTTGCTTGATCATTTCCTCTAACTGGTATATAATAATCTTCTAATATATTTTGCATATTATATTTAAGATTATACTCGCCTGTTTTTTCATCAATAAATGGAGTACGCTTTAATTTACTTAAAGTTTTTTCCATAAATGCATCTACTTCATTAGGTGGAATTGAACCCACATTCATATAAAAAATACGTTTTTCTGGTGCACGTACAATTCTATGAATCAACATAGCATCTTCCATTAAAACATATTGTTTAAATATTTTTCTAGCTGGTTCTATGTAAGATCTACCATAAGGTAAAAAATTCATATCAGATAATAATCTAAAATGGGCCATTTCATAATTATCAAATATTATTCCTCCAGCTTGATCCCCTGAATTAGGGACATTGTAATAACCATAACTTGAAGTTGACACACCATCGGGCTCAAATCTATATTTTACTTCTGCAGGGTTTGTTTTCTTTCCATCTTCTCCATATCCTACTCCTCCTTCAAGTCTTTCAATATGAAATGCTGTATAAGGAATTACGTTATATACCCCAAATTTTTCTGCAATTTCTAATTTTAAAAAGAAATCACCATATTTACACATATTTCTAATCCATGGCCAAAGATTAAATTCTACATTTAATACATCATAAAATAAGTTATATAATATTTTTTGAATATCTTCATCTGCTGATTTTATTTGTAATACTTCACCCATATCATTTTTTAAAGTAGCTTCATCTGCTATAATATCTAAAGCTGATGCTATGATAGCGTCTTGGTCCATTGCATCATAATCTGAATACAATAAAGGCCTCATGGCTTGATAATTAAATGATAATTGTTGTCCGTATATGGAGGTGCCTGCGTTTGAGTAAATCCTATTAAATCTATCTACTAATGAATTTGTTTCAAGATTTCCTGTTTGTTGGGCTTTATTAACATCAAAAACTTTAAGCTCGTTACCCCCAACATTACGAATAATTACGTCTGTTGAAAATAATCTTTGAAGTCTTGAAAATAAACTTGTATCTGCCATTATTTTATTTTTTTATAAATATTATAGTAACCATCCTATATTATGGTCTTTACCATCTATTTTAACACTATATGGATTTTTAGCATTATTTGATGAATATCCACCAGCATATTGAACTTTATTACTTTTTACACTATTTAAAGAAGCTCTTGTCATATCTAAACTTTGTTGTTGGAACTTCAATGAAGTATCTCGTAGAAACATACCAATCCCAAATGACATAACCAAGTCATCGTTGTAGCCTGTTTGAGCTTCTGGTCTTCCATTTTTCCAAATAAATACTTTCATTTCTTCTAATAAACGTTTTGAATGAATTGTAACTGATCTATCTCCTACAAATTCTCTAAATTTATTAATACAAAGAGGTCTAGTTCTCATAGACATAGTAAAACCTGGGACCATTTCAGAATTACCTTCAAATACTCTTAAATAAGATTCTGCTGTTAATTGATCAGATTTTGGAGATTGGTATAAATTTTTATATCCTCTTTCAATAATTGCATCTAGAGTTGCCCATCCTATGTTAGCATTTTCTACTACTAACATAGCATTATTATATTCTGTGGCTAAACCCGTTAGAAAATAACCAAATTCTTTAGGGGGCATTTGACCTCTATACTCTGCTACTTGTGTGTTTGTTTGAATGTCCATTACATGACAAGCAGAATAATCTTTTCCATCCCCTCTTGCAACGTCAGCTACTACCATATATTCTCTAGAATAATCCGCTGCCTCCCAAATCCATAAATTTTGATCTACTCCTCTTCTTTCCATTGGATCTTTTATAGTAGTACTACCTACAAAATCAATCCATTCTGAGTGAAATACTATATCACCAGATGTACTAAAGTCACAATCACATTCTTGAGATGCTAATCTAGGATCTCCTAATAATTCATCTTGTCTATCTCTCCATGATTGATCTCTTTCAGGATGAACACTCCACGGTAATCTTATGGGTAAAAAATCATTTTCTTTATTTTCTGCTGATACCCAAGTTTTATGAAACCAATTACCTGTACCATAAGGTGTACTTAATACTATAGCCCCACCTCCAGTAGCTAATGTTTGTTGTGCTGATGCCCATATTTCTCCAATTTGATCAATAAAAGCCGCCTCATCAATTAATAGTAAGGATACTGCTTCTGATCTACCAGCATCACTTGATGCTGATGTTGCTTTAATGATAGATCCATTACTAAGCCTTAAGGATAATTTATTATTTTCTTCTGCGTTAATTTTTAACCATGAAGGTAAATTATCATACATAAATTTTACCTTAGTAACCATGTTACGTGCTGTTTCTTGCTTAGTTGCAATACATAACACATTTTTATCTTTATGAAACAACATTAACCATAATGAATAACCAGCTGATAGTGTTGATATTCCTAATTGTCTTGATTTTAAAATAATTGAATAAGGATTTTCTTGCATTAAATGCAATACTTTTTCTTGAAATGGATATAAATTAAATAATATTCTTCCTCTTTGAGGATGTTGAATATTACAGTATTTTTTCATAAAATGGGCAGGATCTTTTGCACATTTTATATATTCTTGTCTTATTACTTGTTTTAAATCTGACATTATTTATTTCCAAATTTCCAATATAATCTACCTGATACAACAGGTTTAAAATCTTGATTAACTCCTATTCCCAAACCATATATTTGCTTTTTTTTATCTTTATAAAGTAATTCTCCTCCTATATAGTTAATTTGATCGCTTCTTCCTTGTAAACCTAAACCATAATAAAATTCTCTATTATTAAGATAAATTTCTTCTGTTATCTTTGTTGTAGGAATTAATATATCTGATTTTACTTGTCTTGAAAATATACTATTTTTTGATATAGTATCTGTTATTATTATTATACCTAAAGAATCTAAAACAATTTCATCTATATAAACATTTTTAGCGTAATAATCTTTTAAAACTTCTAAAGTATCAATAGGAGTATTTATTAATATAGAATCAATTTTGTATTTAGTAACAACTTTTGTCTTCCATTTAGGAACATAAACAGGTTTATCAATAGTAACAGTATCCCATTTAGTTTCAACTTTTGTTATAACTTTAGGTTCTATTTCTATTGGGGATTTATTGCAGCTTCTTTGAAAAAGTAAAACTATAATTAAAGCTACAATTAGTAGAGTTTGTATATTCTTAAAGAAGTCCTTCAAGTTCTTTTTTTATTTTAGTTAATTCTCTTAAACGATCTGTTAGCTTTTGTTTTTCTCCACCTTCAGCATTTTTCCACTTTTTTACTACTTGTTTCATTTCTTTAGCAGTTTGTTGTAGTTTAGAAGCTATTTTAGATATAGAATCTCCTTTTTTAGCAGCTTTACTTGCTTGTTTATCCATATCATCTTCATCCACTTCATTAACAGATTCAAAAGCCATATCTTCTCCACCACTATGAACATATAAATCTGTAGTATCATCTACATCTTTTTTATCTACATATCCATCATCTTGAAATTTATCTGAATCATTTCCTTCTGATATTCCTAAATCTGCACTTAATTTAGCTGTTTTTTCTAATTCAGCGTTATAATCTTGCTGATTTTTAACATCATCTAAAGATGCTGCCTCTAAAATATCAATGATTTCTTCTTTTATGGCATTTTTTAATTCTGATCTTTTCATTTTAAGAGTATTTTGTTATAAATATCATAAAGAAACTGCTTGTTTAATCAATTTTATACGTTCTTCTGTTGATCCTTCAATTTCTACCAAATTTTTTATTTTATGTCTATATTTAGTAATTAAAAGCTGAATATTTTGGTCAATTAGTTTTCTATATTCTATATTAGTTTCTCTTACTCCATTATTTTCAATTTCTACACCTTCAGGTGAAACATAAAATATATAATCATACTCATTTAACATATGAGATGCAAAATTACAAAAATCATCTGCTTCAAAATAATACATTGATTCAGAACATTTAGCAAATGCCATTACATCAATAATAGTTCTATCTGTTATAATATTATCTTGCATTAATTCACTAGCCCTTTCTGCTAAAAACACAGCTTGACCCTTAACAGTTGAATCTGTATTTAATGGAATACCCATTTCCATAAGATATTTAGAACGTTCTGTTCTAAATTTATATTCTTTAAACTCTGGTAGTTCAGCTAAAGCATTAACTAAAGTTGTTTTACCTACACTCATTGTACCACAAAAACCTATTTTCATATTATATATTATATCGCTCGTTACCAAGCATTATTTTTAAAACATTCTCTGGAATAGCCGAATTTACAAATGGGTCTAATTTAGCTATAGCTTGAGTAACATCATGTGCTATAATAGGAACAACCTTAATAGTTCCATTATCTACATATTTACACTCATATAATAAATTATCTTTAATCTTAGATAAACCTAGTAGTTTAATTTCTAAGATTACTGTATTCCTATTTATTTCTATCAAAGATGATGCTAATTCTTGATCTTCTTGTTTATATTTTTTTCTAATCATAATTAAAATGGTAAATCTAATGGATCTAATTGTGAAGATCCCATTCCTACTCTATAACTGTCACTATCAAAATGTTGTGTCGATACCTCAAATATACAACTTCCCTCTTTAAGAGCCAACATTTGGTGAGGTTGTCCTGGCATTAAGTGAATACAATCTCCTTCTCTTACTATTACTTTATGGTGTTCAGCTGTTTCAGTATCAATGTAAGTATATTGAAACTCACCTTTAGAAATATACCATGCTTCATCTTTTAGTAAATGATAATGCATCGAAAATGATTTTTGATTTTTAAATACTAATAGTTTACCACAATAATATTCATTATTAATAATCCACAACTCATAACCCCATGCTTTTTCATGCCTTTCTCCTTGATAAGGCATAGCTTGTAATGTATGTTCTCTCATATTAATTTCTATAAGTTTGACCTTTAGGAGCTGATTGTTTATACCAAGGTAATCCTTCTCTTTCTTTCATTATTTCTCTAAAATCTTCTTCTGAATATTCTATTCCTGATAAAAAATAACCTTTTTTAAATTCACTTTTTTTAGATATTGGAACAATAGCTGGTAAATCCCATCTATGATGTTTGAAATGATCTTCACCCTCCATTTTAATTAAATAATGTCTTGCACCTTTAAATTTAATAACTTTTTCTTCGTATAATTTTTCACTCATAACTTTATTTTTTATTTTAATTTATTTTGAAATTTCATAAAATCTTTATTTTTATCATTAGTTAAACCTCCTACAGTATGGATTTTATCATCTTCTTCTGACCATGGTCCTGGTTTATCAGCCCATTCTAAAAAATCATTAATTTCTTTTTGATTATTTAAAATTTGTTCTGCTACTAATGTACCTTGTGCTCCTGATACTGTAATACCTCTAGCACTTAAAGCATCACCTACAAAATGTATATTAGGGTATGTGGTTAAACTTAAATCATTATAATTTACTAATGGTTCAGGTGACAAATACTTTACTTCAGGTACATAAATACCCCAATCATCTTTAAGTGTTGGGAATACTTTTTTCATATCTTCAATAAAATCTTCTATATAACTATAATAACCTTGAAATGCATCTTTAACTCGGTCTAATGATTCAATAGGCATAGCATCAACTTTAATACCTTCACTAGTCATCCCAGCTTCACGAGTAGGAGAGTAATATAAACCTGTATGAGTTTTTCTTCTAAATCTACCTTGACCTTTAGAATTATCAAACCAGGTTTCATTTACAGCTTTAACTAACTCTCTTGACCAAGTAAAGGGTTCATCAATACCCTGAATTTCCATTAAGATACCAAAATTAGTCATATTGTTCCTATGCTCTTCTCCTTTTTTAGCATGTCCGTTGTAACTAACATCTCCATACGTTTTTTCAACGGCAACATATGCTGCATTGTTATTTGTACAGAAAGAGCGTAGTGATACTCCTTTGTCTTCGAATTTACGATATAATTTAAAATCATAAGATACATCAATTAATTTTTGAAAGTGTTTTTGTGGTGCTTCAAATCGAACACCTATTTGTACTGGTTTAGATTCAGTTGGCAGATCATATTCCTCTGCTAATTGTTTACCAAAATCAATACCTGATTTACCTACACCAAATATAAGTTTATCATATTGTAATACTTTTACTACTTCACTAATAGGGGGGCCTTCATATTTTAACTCATTAAAATCAAAATCAATGTCTGTTACTTTAGAATTCCAAACAAATTCTACACCATTATTAACTAAGAAATCATACCAATTTTTACCTATCTCATGTAGATAATCAGTACCAACGTGCCATACAGGGAATAGTCTTAATCCAAAATATGGTTTAATAAAATCAGGTTCTGCAACGGGATTTGAACATTGTACTTCTTCTGGTTTAGGGTGGAAACGTTTAAAATTATCAATTACCTGATCAAATAATTCCATTGCTTTTTCTTCACCACAATATTTACTTAAATGTCCCCCAATTGAAGTATGATAAGTTAATTTACCATCAGACCAACCTCCTGCTCCTAAGAAACCTGTCATTACCTCTTCATATGGTCTTAAATATGGATCTTTACCCATATCAATTATGGTAATTTTACCTTTAAAACCATTATCAATTAGCTTAGTAGCAGCATTTACATTAGCTACTCCGGCTCCAACCATTACTACATTTTTATTCATCTAGACTTAAATTTATTTGTTATTAATATACGAAAAAAAAATGTGACCTCCAAATAGGAGGCCACAGATCTCAAAATTTATTTTATATAATCGCTTGGCTATGAATCAAGCTGTTTGTTTTATTTTTTAATAATCATAATCATCTTCATCATCATAATAGTCGTCATCATAATCTTCTTCATCTTCAAATTCAGGCTCATAATCAAACATATCTTCACTGTTAGGTGTATATTTACCTTGTCTAGATTCAATATGATCAAGAATGGCGTCTAAAACATCTTTAATTGTCTGCTCATAATTAGTTCCAGTACTAAATAATTTACTTACTAATGATCTAAGAGGGTGATTAGCATTAACTAAAAATGAATGTGCTGGTCCTGCTGTTTCAGTACCATATCCTGTGTGATATTCATCACCATCATTATAATAACGATAAACAATTCTATTAATAGCTCTTAACATCTCACCTTCTACAGTGTCTGATTTTCCTGACCCTGCTACTAATTTATCGTATAAAGGTTCGTTTCTATCTTCTAATTCTTTACCTACGAATTCGTTTAGTTTACCTTCAGCTAAATATTTTTTTAAATCGAAATTATCCATATTATTCGTTATAATCAGCTACTAATTCTTTAGCAGATGTAATTGCTTGTTCCAAACCATCATGCACAGCATCACTACCTATATGGTAAAATTTATCTTTAGCATCTTCTATGTAAGCAACAAATTCTATTATTTCATCCATTGAAGGCATATTCCAAACACCTTCTTTTATATGACTTGGTTTCATTCCTAATTTAGATGCAGCACTTTTAACTCCATCTCTAGGTTCTTTGTCTTTATCTTTTTTATTTTTAGCTTCGTAAGCTGCTTTAACACTTTCTAGTGTTGGTAATGCTTCACCTGATTTTCTAGTATCATATCCTGGTGCATTTTCATTTAGTAATGTTTTTTCACTAACGAATTTTTTTAAATCAAAATTATCCATATTTTTTATTTTTTTATTATTTTAATGACCTCTTCCAAATTCAAAAGCAATTCCAAACTCTTGGCCTACCTCTTCTAATACATCTGATGGATCTATTCCCGTGTCATAAATCATTTGAATTATTTCACCTATTACTTGGCCCGATCTTTTATCTGTACCTGCAGCACCAAAGCTTATTTCAGCTAATTTTAGTTGGCTTTCATCATATTCAACTTCCTCACCATCTGATTTTTTAACGCTATATGCATTAATTTTAGAGCCAAACATTCTACGTGAATCAGTAACTTCCATTTCGTCACCTCCACTTTTCATAGTTACTTTATCTCCTATTTTAAATTTCTCTTCATTAAGAAATTCTCTAAATGTTTTTAATTCTTCCATTTTTTTTATTTTTTACAATAACCTAAGCAAACTTGCTTGAAAGTTATATAATATACTATATTACAAATTAATTTTTTCATTTTTGTAAATTTTCAAATTCAATACTCCTGTTCCTTTAATGACTCTATGCCATTTATGTCTAGGTATAAATATACGTTCTTGAAGTGAAGTCGGCAAGGAATTATCTAATTGTAGTTTCCAATCAGTATTGCCTATAATTTCAACTACTCTATCTTCATCATCACGATGCCAGAGTAATTCTATAGGATCAATGGTTTCCGAAAATTGTCTTAGAGTATAATTATCTGTAACTTCTAAGTCAATATAAGGTTTACCAGAATCCTGAGAAGCTTGATTTAAGTCCGAGTAATTTTGCATAACGTGGTAATCTACAACTCCAATATCCAGCTTTTGTTCTATCTTTTTTCTGTGAACATTTGTGCCTTTTTGCAAACGCCGCACGTGCTTTTGAGTCATTTATTTTAGCTCTTAAACCACCAGACCCAAATCTGACAGTTTTAATTTTTTTAGTTTTAGGATCCTTAACGTATACTTTATATGCTTTACCACCTGATGATGAACGCATTGGTTTTCCTATTGGTCTATTGTCTTTTTTCTTAGCTTTTTTCTTTTTAGCTTCGTTTAATGATTCACTTATGTCAAAATGGCTACTAAGATTATTTTTAAATATATCAAAATCACTTCTATCAAAGGCTAATATTTGACCATTATTTAAATTTCTATAAACACCTTTTCCACCTTGTTCTTGGCCTGTATATCTCCACATTCCACTTGAGATAGAGGTATCTTGGTATTTTATGTTTTTATTTAAATCAAAATTTGGATATTTAGAATCTGATTCGTTTAATTGACTTCTTAAAAGTGGTTTCCAATTAACCATTATTTGAGCCACTCCTTTTATAAACTCCGGATTTTTTAAATCACCCTTAAATTTACCAAATAATGCTCTTAATTCTTCTTTAAATTCAGATACTGATCCTGTTGGTTCGAATGGAATAGAATCTGGATCCTCTGGGTTTCTATTAAAACCACTATAACGGGTGACTTCATTCATAGACATATTGTCCATTTCATCACGAACCCATTCTTTTTCATTATCACCTAATTGATCATAATCCATTCCGAATTCCATATTTGCTAATTCATCTTCAAGATCCATTTGCTCATTTAATTCAATAGGAAAATCTAATGGTACTTTTTTACCTTCAAACATACCAAAATGACCTAAATTAGTTTCTGTGAGTAAAGCTAAATCATCTTCATTAGTAAATTCTAAAATACCTCTACTATATAAAGATCTTGCTTCTGCAAATAAATCAAAGTAAGCACGTGAGCCCGCACGGTATAAATGCTCAGTAAGCGGTTTATCGTTGTCTATATGGTGTTTTAAACCTTCAGACAATATAGCACGTGGTGCTTTATTTTCGTTTAGCATTAACGTTGTATTATTGGTCTCACAAGTATTACATCCGCAGTTACACATATTATTTTTTTAATCTTAGTCTAGGAGACATATCACTATAAGCACTTACTTCTAATTTACCATCTCCTATATTATTAATTACTTCATTTGAACTAAACGTATCAAAGTTACCTGATTTTTTATCTAAAAATAAAAACCCTTCAATATTTTCTTTTTCTATATAAGCCGTAGCTAATATTTTAGCTATTTCAATTTCAAAAATACTCCCATCAAATTTATTATTATTAATAGCTTTATCTAAAGCAGGTTTAATATCAACTCTTTCAGAATAGATACTAGTAAAATATGGAATAAAATCTTTAAGAAATTTAGAAGATTCATCTGGGGATAGTGAATTTATTAAATTTTCTAATCTATAAGGAACTCTAATTCTACCTTCACTATATTTCCCCCAATAAATTTCATTATATTTTTTTAACCATTTATAAAAATTATTACTAAAAGTATCACTTCGTGAAAATACAGATAATTGAGCTCCCGTAGCTTTTATTTCAATTTCTTTACCACCAGCTACAATTACTCCAGTTTCATCTGCTGCTTTAACTTGAACGTCTCCTTTTCCTCCCTTATAAGTATCTTTTAATAAAGTAACTAAAAATAATTCTCCAGGCCCTACTCCTTTACCTCCAGCTTGGTAGTCTCTTTTTAATAGATCGGATAAGAATTTTTCATCAAACCCATATTTCTTCATTATTTGAATTAGATTACCATCAGATGGTAAATTAGAATAATTAATCATTTTTGGTAAATATTCATAAAATATTTTATATTGATTATTTCTATCAATAAAAGCTTTTACTAGAATTTCTTCTATATCATCAAAATTTTTCTTATCTAAATAATGATTTACTTTATCTATATATTCTAAATTTTTTATAAATAAAGCAATTTTATCTTTTGAATTTTTATCTGTTACTGTTTTTAATAAATCTTGTAAATCATCTTTTTTATCTTCAATTTCACCAGCTTCTTGTTCTGGATCTAAAATTATATCTACTTTAAGATCATCAACAGATTCAATTTCTTCTTCTTTAATAAGATTATTGACCATTTCAAGTAACATAGCTTTTTCTTCAGGATTATCCATATCAGGATATCCTTTAGGAAATTTATATGCTATATTATTTAAATATTTAGTTATTGGATCCATTATAAATCTATTTCAACGTTATCATCTACTTCAACATCAACATCTTCTTCTGCTCCTCCACTTTCAGATTCACTTCCTTCACTACTTCCGGTATCAGGAGCTCCATATCGTAAAATACGAGCAATAGCATCAATAGCTCTTTCTTCTTCTGGTAAGTTAAGTAAGTAATATTTTTTACCTTCAACTTGAGCTATCCAACTTGTTCTTGTAAATATTAAATAGAAATTGAAGCCATTTTTAAGATTAATTCTAAATGTAGTAGGTTTAGGTGCAACCCAATCAATTGATGCTACAAAATTATCAAATTCATGAGTCAATAAGTCAACTATTATTCTTTTTAATTCGGGGAATTTTGTAAGTTCATCGTACTCAACAGCAGCTGCTTCAGCTTGTTTTTTATTACCAACGAGAGTTGGAACAAGTAACCTAACTTTTTCCCTTAGTTCTGCCGCTGTCATATTATTTTTGTTTTGCTGTTGGACCTTTTCCTCCGCCTTTTGCTTTATATGATGCTACGGCACCTGCAATAGCTTTTGCTGCTTTTTCTGATTTGCCCTGTTTTTTTATTTTATTAACTAGAGTATCATATGATTCATCTACTTTACCATCTTGATCTTCATCTTTAGCATCGATTTTTTTATCCCAAAATCCTTTAGGTAAACCTTCTTTTAATTCTTTAGCTAATTTTTCTGCTACTGTACTGTATTTAGATGATTTATTTTCATTTACTGAAGCTGAAGGGGCATATTCTGCTTCTTTAATTTTTACAATTTTATATACTCCGGTTTCAAGGTAACGTTCAATAGCATCATCAGCAAATTCTCCTCCTAATAAAAATGATAGTAAATTTTCTAATCCTTTTTCACCTGATTCTAACCATTTTTCAAATTCTTCTTCACTATCGAATTCGAATTTATCATCCGCTGTAAATAAAAATCGAGGTTTTGTTTGCATGTTAGACATAGCAAATGCTAATCCACTACCTTCATGACC
>Ga0181389_1000650_pt1 | contig 14091 bp, 12 predicted proteins | sample 12SPOviralmetaG_FD_130121 | JGI IMG/M metagenome (GOLD analysis project Ga0181389, IMG submission 130121) | Marine viral communities from the oligotrophic San Pedro Time Series (SPOT) site, San Pedro Channel, CA, USA - 12 SPOT_SRF_2010-06-29 | ecosystem: Environmental > Aquatic > Marine > Strait...
TAATATTTTTAAATCCAATACTTATAATAAACAAATAATATGTCATTTAAGCTTACAGATTTTATAACAGTAACAAGTACAGGTAATGTAGGTATTGGAACTACTTCCCCTAATAGAAATTTATCTATAGTTTCTACTACTGATACCTCTGTGGAGATAAAATCAGGTACTGCTAATCAATCTTCATTATGGTTTTCTGATACAGATGATGGAAATATAGGAGGTATTTTCTATACTCATAATGATAATGGAATGGAATTTCGAGTTAATGATTCCACAAGACTCACTATCACATCAGCGGGTGATGTGGGTATTGGAGGAACTCCTAGTTATACGCTCCATGTAAGTGGAAATATTATAGCTGTTGAAGATTCAACACCAGCTTTTAGATTAATTGGGAGTACTACATCGTTTGATTTAAAGTCCGATGGAGGAGTATTTAAAGTTAGAGATGTAAGTGGTGGTAATGAGTTATATCATATAGCTGCTGGTGCATCAGGATATCATAATTGGTATATTAATGATTCATTAAAAATGGCTCTTGATTCAAGTGGTAATGTGGGTATTGGAGTTACTCCTTATACTCAAAATTTAATAGCTGGTTCTTTAGATTTAAATGGAGGTGCAGGTGTTTTTGGATATGATAAAAGAGCATACTTAGCATCCAATATAGTATATAATAGCGGTTGGAAAGTAAAAGAAGCGGGTTATGGTGCTTTTATATTATTAGGTTTAAGTGATGGTAGTTTTGGATTTTATAATACAACTCAAGGAGCAAGTGCAGGAGATGCTGTTACAGAAACTCTAAGATTAAATATCTCATCGGGAGGTGATGTAGCAATAGGTAGTTCTTCTAGTAAAGGATTTCTTAATTCAAATGGAACGGCTTTTGAACTTGATGTAAACAGAAACCCGAATACGGGAGTATTTGGAGACACAAACAAATCTCACGCTAGAATTGAAATGAATGGAGCAAGTGGGGGTTCTAGTATTATATTTAAAACGGCATCAGCAAACAATACAACTGCAACCACAAAACTCACCATCTCATCGGGGGGTAATGTGGGTATTGGAACTACTCCAAGCGATTGGAAATCCACTTGGAAAGCGTTAAATATTGGGCAAAGTGTTGGTTTATTTTCTCATGACGATAATACAACGGGTTTATCAAGTAATCTTATTTACGATGGAAGTAATTGGAAAAACAAAAATATAGGTGCTACTGCTTTTTATCAACAAAGTGAAGGTTCGCATACTTTTTATAGTAATGGATCATCAACAGATGCTGCGGGAACAACATTTTCTCCAACAACACGCCTCACCATCACATTAACAGGTGCTATTGCAGTAGGTAGTAGTTCTACTAATTATGGATCCTCTGGTCAAGTATTAACCTCTAATGGTAACGCTGCTCCCTCTTGGACATCAGTTTCTGGAGCAAAAGGAGAACCAGGAGGAACTGGAGCACAAGGTACAGCAGGTTCAAATGGTTCAAATGGAGCACAAGGTACAGCAGGTACAAATGGTTCAAATGGGGCATTAGGTTCTCAAGGTACAAATGGTTCAACTGGAGCACAAGGTGCAGTAGGTTTAAATGGAGGTACTGGCCCACAAGGATCAACAGGAGCAACTGGTGGAGGTGGAGGTACTGGAGCACAAGGTACAGCAGGTTCAAATGGATCAAATGGTTCAACTGGAGCACAAGGAACAACAGGAGCAACTGGTGGAGGTGGAGGTACTGGAGCACAAGGAGCAACAGGATCAACTGGAGGAACAGGTGCACAAGGTACAGCAGGTTCAAATGGTTCAAATGGTTCAAATGGTTCAACTGGAGCACAAGGAACAACAGGTAATACAGGTAGTACAGGTGGTACAGGTAGTACAGGAGGAACAGGTGCACAAGGTACAAGTGGTGCAGCAACATTTCCTTACAGTGGTACAGCTAATTTTAGTAATCAAATCCGACTTACAAATAGTGATGGCTACATATATGGAGGTTCAATAAGTACTAGAAGTGGAGCAAGAGCAATACACATGGGCTACACTGGTACTTGTATTTTTCAAGCAGAAAGAACTGATGGTAGTTCATCAGCTACCATTTTAGCAGCCTCAAGTAATCAAACATATCTTTATTCTAGATTATCTGGATCAAGTACTGTTGGAAGACGGTTTTTGTTTACGATGGGTAATACTACAGCGTATGCTGTTGAGACAACTGGTTATGTAACCTTCTACGGTGGTCATGGTAACTCATCTGATCGATTATTCAAGAAAAATATAGAGGATAGTAGCTATGGTTTATCAGAGATAAATAGTTTAAAACCAAGAAGATTTTACTGGAAAGATGAAACCAAATCTAAAGTAAAGCAAATAGGTTTTATTGCTCAAGAGCTTGAAGAGATTCTACCAGAAGCCATTCGTGGACATGAGGGGAATAAATCAATAATGGACAATAGCATAATACCAGTTCTCACAAAAGCAATTCAAGAATTATCACAACAAGTTACCGACCTTAAAGCAGAGGTTGAGTTATTAAAACAATAAAACAATGGCAATAATATACGAATTATCAATAAAAAAGATAGATGCAGCACCTACCGAGGGTGACCTGCAAGATGTAGTTAAAATCCTCCATTGGATGTATATGGGTAAAGAAACTATAGATGGTGAAGATTATTATGGGGATGCAATAGGAGCAGTAGAGATAAATGCACCTAACTCGGATTCATTTACACCATTTGCTGATTTAACTGAAGAACAAGTTACGGCTTGGGTAGAATCAAAGTTAGACTTAGTAAAAATAAAAGCTGATGTAGATTCTCAAATAGAAGCACAAAAAAATCAATCAACAGTAGTAAAATCAAATCCTTGGAGTAACGAAGACATTTAAATAAAATCAAATCTTTAAAAGGATAAACTTGGATTTCTAAAAAATCTTACGTATATTGATGTATTAAAATAAATAAAAGTTATAAATGATAAAGAACTTATCAAAAATAGTTATAAATAATGGGGGAGATATTACCCCTCTTATAATACCTAGTGAGTTAACTGATGGTACTGGTTTGTGTAATGTTTCCATTTTCATAGATAATAACGGAGATGTATTAGCTAATATTAGACATGTTCACTACACTTTGTATCATAGTGAGTTTAATCAAAAGTTTTATTGCAAGTGGGGAGCTTTAGCCTATCTAAATCCTGAAGATGATGTTGTATTAAAAACAGGAAACTATTTATGTAAACTTGACCCTAAAACCTTAGAGGTATTAACCTATCAAAAAATAGACACATCAACTTTTGATGTAGACCCAGTTTGGACATTTGTAGGATTAGAAGATGCTCGTGTTATGAAATGGGATGATACACTGTATATTTGTGGTGTAAGACGTGATATTAAACCAGATGGTGAAGGCCGTATGGAGTTATGTGAAATAGATTGGGATGCAAGTAAATGCAACGAAATAAGCAGAGACAGAATAGCACCTCCTAGCGGACATACTTATTTAGAAAAAAACTGGGCTGCAATAATAGATATGCCTTATCATTTTGTAAGATGGGCTAATCCCTTAGAGGTAGTAAAAATCAACCCTGATGAATGTTCTAGTGAAGTTGTTGTATCTAAAGATGATAAAATAGATTTACCTAGAGGATTAAGAGGTAGTAGTCAAGTTATTCCAGTAGGTGATGAGGGTGATAGAATAACAATAACACATGAAGTTGATTTCTTCCACCACCCGGGCATGCATAAAGATGCTTTTTATTATCATAGATTTATAGTGTGGGATAAAGATTGGAATCTAAAAAGATTATCTGCACCTTTCTCTTTTATGGATACTAGAATAGAGTTTAATACAGGTTTAGCAATACAAGGAGATGACTTTTTAATAACTTATGGTTATCAAGATAATGCCGCTTATGCACTTAGAATGCCAATAAAACTTTTAGATGAGCTTGAATGGGAAGATTTACCTAAACCAAACAAACCAATAGTACGATGGCATGAACCCATAGTTTATACTAAAAGTGATTATTCTACTTTTAAACTAAAGTTTGATGGTTTAGAAAATATAGAAAAAAACTATAGTCAAGTACTTCAAGATTTATTTGTATTATATGCTTTAAAAGGTAAACGTGAAGGATTTTATATTGAAGTAGGAGGAGGTAAACCATATTATGGTAATAATACAGCACTATTAAAAGAGTTTGGTTGGGAAGGTATTACTTTTGAAATAGACCAATCTTTAATAAACCAGTGGGAAACTGAGAGACCAAGTGATAAAATATTTAGCACAGATGCTACTACTATTGATTGGGTTAGTTATTTAAAGAAAAATAAATATCCAACCACTATAGACTATCTACAGTTAGACATAGACCCAGCTTCTAACACTTATAAAGTATTAGAAAATATTGATTTTGATAAACTTAAGTTTAACTCTATTACATATGAACATGATGCTTATGATAATAATGAGGTGTATAGAAAAAAATCAAGAAAAATATTACAAAAAGCGGGTTATGTGTTAGTAGCAGGTAATATTTCTCCTAGCGATGATGCACCTTTTGAAGACTGGTGGGTTCATAAAGAATATAGTAGAGGATTAATAAAAGATATTGATAAAGATGTTTTATATGCAAGGGATTATGCTATTAGTTCTTTACCAATCCCACCTCCTCCTAAGTATCTTTTTACTACTTTTGGTGATGATAAACTATTTAAAAATCGTAAAAAAATATTAAAAAAACAAGCAGAAGAAACTGGTTGGTTTAATAGCATATCAATAGAAACTCCAAAAACTATAAAAGATTTATTAGAACCACATAAAGACTTTATTACTAATAATCCAAGAGGTTATGGTTATTGGATATGGAAACCTATGATTATAAAGAATCATTTTAATCAAATGAATGATAATGATATTGTATTTTATATAGATTGTGGTTCCTCAATAATATCTAAAGATGCTAGTAGATACCAAAAATATTTAAGTATATTAGATGAATATGATGTTATAGTATTTCAAAATGGAGAAAAAGATTTTAATCATTTTGTAAAAATGAATGTTATAAATGAGTTTGATTTATTAAATACTGATACTATAAAAATGCCTATAGTAGAAGGTGGGTTTGTAATCGCAAAAAATACCCCATTCAGTATGAGATTTATGAATGAGTGGGAAGGTTTATTAACTAAAGACAACTATGGTTTAGTAAATGATGATTTATTTAACCTTAATCAGTTAGATACTTTTATTGAACACAGACATGACCAGTCCTTACTAACTATAATAGCACGAAAGTATAAAGATAAAGTTAAAATCTTAGAGGGAATGGAAGAACTATATCATATAGGCCCATTTTACCATTCTAGATTAACAGATGAGGGACCAAGGAAATGGGCAAAACCTATCCCCATTAATATAACTAATAAATGAAAAACTTAAAAGAACCTTTACGTAACTACATTAACGATACTCTAAATCCTATTACTAATATGGAAATGGGACTTGAATATGAAAAAATAGGACAAGGTGCTGCTGCACTTAGCTTTTTTTTAAGAACAGCAGAACTTGTATATGAAACTGACCCACTTTTAGCTTACACTTGTATATTAAAAACGTGGAAACAGATGAATAATACAACTCGTAGACCAGTATGGGAGATAGAACAGTTATTTACAGCAGTTACCTTTCAACCTCAAAGAGCTGAAGCATATTATTTCCTTAGTAGAAAAGCGAGTGATAAAGATAATCATAAAGAATCTTATATGTACGCTTGCTTAGGACTTCAGTTTATAGATAAAGAACCTTTACCCTATGAAATAGATGGTTATAAACCTTATAAACTACATTTTCAAAAAGCTCTAAGTAGTTGGTATTGTGGACAGAGAGAAGAAAGTAAAGAAATATTTAATATGTTATCTACACAAGAAGGGGTAGAAGAAGAAGATAAAAAACTAATAGATAAAAACGTATTATATGTTTAAATATAAAGATAAAATAATAGAATCCATTGAGGACTTCCCAGCTGATACATTTGGATTCGTATATAAAACCACTCATAAAAGTGGTAAATCTTATATTGGTAAAAAAGTACTTTATTTTAACAGAAAAGTAAAGTTAGGTAAAAGAGAACTATTAGCACTTCCTATTACTAGAGGACGAAGGTCCACAACTAAACAAGTAGTAAAAGAAAGCGATTGGAAAGACTACTATGGTAGTCATACTGAGATTAAAAATATCATAATAGAAGAGGGTACAGATGTTTTTAATAGAGAAATACTTCACATTTGTTTCAATAAAAAATCTTTATCATATTGGGAGAATAAGTATTTGTTCAGTTTAGGTGTGATTGAAAAAGATGAAGGAGAAAAATATTACAACGACAATATAAGCGGTACCTTTTTTTCTAAAGACTTATTATAAAATATTTGGAGAAGCAAAATAAGTTACGTATATTGGTGGTAGATGAATGAATTACTAGTTGCGCTAGTTAATAGCATATTAGGGAGTGGTAAGAAAACAGCGGGAGGTAACTATGCTTATACTTGTCCCCACTGTAACCATCATAAACCAAAGTTAGAAATAAACTTTGACTCTCATAAAAATAAAGCAAATCCATGGCATTGTTGGGCCTGTGATGTTAGAGGCAAATCTGTCATTCCCTTACTTAGAAAAGCAAATGCCCCCCAAGATAAAATAGAATATGCTAAAACTTTAGTTGTAGATTCTAGTTACAACTATGTTGAAAAAACATATGCTGCATTAACACTACCAAGTGAGTTTATATCGTTGAGTAGCGTTGATTCACCCACTCTCTCTATGCGACACGCACAAGCATACATAAAAAATAGAGGTGTAAGTAATCACGATATCTTACAATATAATATAGGTTATTGTGAGGAAGGTTTATATAAAAATATGATTATTTTACCAACTTATGATGTTGAAGGTAGTTTAAACTATTTTACTGCTCGTAGTTTTGAAAAAGACCCATTTACAAAATATAGAAATCCCTCTGTATCTAGAGATATTATACCAAATGAATATTTTATTAACTGGAACATACCAGTTATATTATGTGAAGGTATTTTTGATGCAATAGCAATAAAAAGAAACGCAATACCACTATTAGGTAAATCAATACAAAGTAGTTTAATGAAAAAACTAATAGTAAGTGCTGTAGATAAGATTTATATAGCATTAGATAGTGATGCTATTAAACAATCATTAAGGTTTTGTGAAAAACTTATGGCTGAAGGTAAGGAACTATACCTCGTTGATTTGCAAGATAAAGATCCTGCTGAGTTAGGATTTGCAAACTTCACTAAACTAATACAAAATACATTTCCATTAACTTATTCCCAACTATTAAGTAAAAAACTAGCATTATGATTAAAAAAAGTTATAATAGAATATTAGAGATATCTGATGATCATAAACAGATCACACTACCAGATAGTAGGTACTATAGAAGAAATGGTAAATACTACCCTTCTATAACTTATGTTTTACAAGCTTATCCTAAAGGTAAGTTTTTTGAAGATTGGCTTAAGAAAGTAGGCTATAGCTCAGAATACATTGTTAAGAAAGCAAGTGAGGAAGGTACACAAGTACATGAGATGATTGAAGATTATTTTGAAGGTAAAGAGTTAAAATATTTAAACTATGATGGTTATCCTCAAATGCCTCCTCACGTTTGGCAGATGTTTTTAAACTTTGTTGATTTTTGGGAAACCTATAAACCAACTTTAGTTGAAACTGAAGTATCTTTATTTTCTGATGAACTTCAAGTAGCAGGTACTTGTGATTTAGTATGTGAAATAGAGATTGATGGCAAAATGGAAAGATGGGTTATAGATTTTAAAACATCAAACCACTTACAAACAACTTATGATTTACAAGGTGCTGTATACGCTCAGTGTTATGAAGAGTGTTATGGTATGAAAGTGGATAGAGTAGGGGTTTTATGGTTGAAATCTAAGAGTAGAGGTGAGGATAAAAAAAAGAAAAGATTAAAGGGTAATAAGTGGGAGATTGCTGAGAGTAGTAGAAGTCAAAAGGAAAACTTAGAAATCTTTAAATGTGTTAGGAAAATATTTGATTTAGAAAATAAAAATCATTCTCCTTTTACAACTACTTTTCAAACTACAGTAAAAAGAACTTCATAAAAAAGTAATATAACATTAAGGATTTTTTATTATATTTATCATCAAAGAAATAAGAATATGAGAAAACTATTAATAGTATTTTTATTATTACCTTTTTTAAGTTTTAGTCAAAGTAAGTGGAGAACTACATCTCCCACAAAGAACAATAGTACAACCCCTTCCACCAACACAAATACAAACACAAATACAAGTACTCAAAGTAGTTGGCGAAGTAATCCACCTACTACAACTAAATCTAACTCTTCAAAAACATACAATCAAACTCAACAAAATAATCTTCGTATTCTTTATAATCAAAATCCTTATTATTATCCTAATTTATATAATAACTATGATCCTTATTGGGATTATGGTAGGTGGGGAAGATGGGGTGCTCCAAATTATGGATATAGCACTTACATAGATTATAATTATTCTATACAAGGATATAGACAACCAGCAAGAGTTTATATCTATGAAGACGGACAAAGAGATACTATTAGAGGTAAAAAACCCATCGTTAATGTTGGGTTTCTCTATTCTACAAATAAACAACTAGGAGGTTATTTTGCTGTTGGTAATAAAATCTATTTTATTATGGATTTTCACTCAACTTACGAACCTGATCGTTCTACTTTTTTTGAAAATGGAAGAATTGATGATATTGATTTCCCCTTAATAGAAGATTTAATCAAAGAAAGAACATTTTACTTTGGTATTGGTACAAGAACTGATAGAATAGGCATACATTGTATGATAGGATTTGGATCAGAAGATATTTTTTGGAGAGGAGAAGACATAGTAGGTGAAATTACATTTCCTAAATCAGATGGAAAATTCACTACTATAAAAATCGGTACTATGTATGATATTAAAAGCTTTACTGTAAAATTTGATATGGACCCAATAAGAGAATTTGTTCAATTTGGTGTTGGAGTTAATTTCTAATTTATTGTAATTTTTATTTTTTTTATTTATTTATATTGTTTAAACTTTAAATTTAATTTGCTAATGAAAAACTATTTAAAATTAGGAACAAAATTCTTATTGACTATGTCTTTAAGTTTTTTATTTCTAGCTGTGGAAGCACAGGAACGTAATTTATCTGGTAAAGTACTAGATGAAAATGATGAAGGCTTACCTGGGGTAAGTATAGTAATTAAAGACACTAATATTGGAACTATTACTAATTACAATGGGGATTTTGATTTAAACATCCCAGAAATTGGTAGTACTCTTATTTTTAGTGCTGTTGGTTATACTACACAAGAAGTTGTAGTAGGTTCTAAATCTATAATTGATGTAATGATGGATGTAGATATAGCAGAATTAAATGCTGTAGTAGTTACTTCTGGTGTTATTGATATTGCTGTAGGTAGAAAAACTCCAATAGCTGTGTCATCAATTAATAGTAAAGAGATTTTACTTAAAAGTGGAAACTTAGAATTCCCTGAAGTTATGAGTAAAACTCCTGGTGTATATGCTACTAAGCAAGGTGGTGGATATGGTGATTCTAGAATCTCATTAAGAGGTTTTGATCAAACCAATACCTCTATTTTGATTAACGGACAACCTGTTAACGATATGGAAAATGGTAGACTATATTGGAGTAACTGGCAAGGGTTAACTGATGTAACTAGCGGTATTCAAATCCAAAGAGGATTAGGAGCCACTAAGTTAGCAGTTCCTTCAGTTGGTGGAACTATATCTATTTTTACTAAAGCTGTTGACAAAGAAAAAGGCGGTTCAGCATCTCAAATGATAGGTAATAATGGATACCAGAAAACAGTAGCTTCTTACAACTCAGGTAAAAGTGCAAGCGGATGGGCTACATCATTCTTATTAGCTAAATGGAGTGGTGATGGATATATTAACAATACTTCAGGTGAAGGATTTAACTACTTTACAGCTATTGGATATGCACCAGAAGGTTCCGACCATGAGTTAAACTTCTCATTTTTAGGAGCAGGACAGTGGCACCATCAAAGAGATGTTTGGGTTTCAATCCGTGATTACCAAAACTTTGGAACTGATCATAAAGATGGTATTGACAGAAGATGGAATACAAATGGTGGTACTTTAGATGGAAAAGAATTCTCAATGAGAAGAAATTTCTATAATAAACCACTAGCAACATTTAACTGGGATTGGGAAATCAACTCTAAACTTAAATTATCTACCTCATTATATGGTTCAGCTGGTAGAGGTGGAGGAACAGGTCCTCGTGGTAACAATTATCGTGCCACAGCATCTGATATTTTACCTTTTAGAAAGGATTTAACCGAACACTATCTAGAAAATGGTAATGGTTCTCGTAACGCAGACGGTTCAATTGATTTTGATGCTGTTGTTGCTCATAACCAATCTACTACTAGTGGTTATACTGGTGATATTTCAAGATTCACAGATCAGTTAATTGGATCTAATGGATTTAGAGATTCAAGTGTAAATAGAGAAGTACTTATTAGAAGAGCTTCTATGAACTCACATAACTGGGTAGGTGGTATTTCTAACTTAGAAGGTCAATTTGGTAAAATTAAAGCTACTATTGGTATTGATTTAAGAAAATATACAGGTTACCACTATAGAACTGTAAATAATCTTATGGGATTAGATGGATATTACTCAACTGGTAATAAAAATTCTAATGGACAAATTATTAACACTACTATTGACGCTAGCCCATTTGGAAATACAGGAATAAATGGTCCTAAAATTGATTATTATAACATAGGTAAAGTAGGATGGACTAGTTTTAACAGTATGTTTGAATATGGTGGAGATAGATTAACTGCTGTATTACAATCAGGTGTTTCAAATCAAGCATTCCAAAGAATAGATTTCTTTGATCAACCTGCTAACCCAGAATCAGATGTTCAAAACCAACCTGGTGGGTATATTAAAGGAGGAGCTAACCTTAATATTGATGATAAGCAAAATGTATTCTTTAATACTGGATATATTTCACGTCAACCTCAATTTGGTGCTGTATTCCCTAATTATGGAAACGACATTAATGAAGATTTACAAAATGAGGAAATTAAATCACTTGAATTAGGATATGGATTTATTGGTAAAAACTTATCATTTAAAATCAATGCTTATTCAACAACTTGGGGTAATAGATTTGTTACTCGTTCTTTAACTAACCAACAAGGTGTAGATGGATCAGCTCAATTTAAGGATATTGATGTAAGACATAACGGTATAGAATTTGAAGGTAAATATAAACTATCTACTTCTACTAAACTTACAGGTATGTTATCAATTGGTGATTGGAGGTATACAAAAGATTTTACTTCAGAATTATTTGATGATAATCAAGAATCAATTGGTACAGGTACTCTTTATCTAAAAGATGCTAAAGTAGGTGATGCAGCTCAAATAACAAGTAATATTGGTATTGACCAAAAACTTGGTAGTCGTTTATCAATAGATGTAGATTACAGATTTGTAGATGGATTATATGCTGATTATTCAATCACAGATTCAGAATTTACTACTCCTGATAATAATGGTGCACTTAAGTTACCATCTTTCGGTTTAGTTGATTTTGGTATAACTGGTAAGATTGGTAAAGGATGGACTATTAGAGCAAATATAAACAACTTATTAGATAAAGTTTATATAGCAGAATCTAATTCAAATATTCACGCTGATGATACTTCTGTAACCTGGGAAGGTGTTGATGTAAGAAATTCAGTATGGTTTGGATTTGGTAGAACTTGGAACGCAAGTTTAAGGTATAATTTTTAAAACCAATTAGGGGGGTTTAAATACCCCCCTATTTTTTATTTATTTACTATGAAAAAAACATTTATATTATTATTATTAATAACCCCTTTTTATTTATTTGGTTGGGGAAAAATAGGCCACAGAGTGGTAGGTGAAATAGCAGAAAGACACTTAACAGAGGAGGCTAAAAAACAAATTAAAGAATTACTTGGAGGTGAATCTCTTGCCATAGCCAGTACTTGGGCTGATGAAATGAGAAGTAACCCTAAGTTTGATAAATATGGTTCTTGGCATTATGTTAACTTACCTATAGATAAAGAATATGATGAAATCACACCGGGTGCAAATAATGTTATAACACAGATTAATAAAGCTATTCATACTCTTAGAATACCTTTTACTCGTAAAGATGTAAAAATATTTTACTTAAAATATCTAGTTCATATGGTAGGTGATATACACCAACCTCTCCACACTGGTAGAGAAGAAGATTGGGGTGGTAATAAGATTAAAGTAAACTTTAAAGGTAGAAAAGGATCTGAAAATATTACTAACCTACATGATTTATGGGATGCAGGAATAATTGATGATTATAAAATGAGTTATACAGAATATGCTGATAAACTTATGAATGTTAAAGAAATAGATTTTCCACAAGGTGATCCTTTACTATGGTCTAAAGAATCACATGCATTTGTACCTAAAATTTATGAAACAGAAATAGGTTCTTATTTATCATATGACTATGTTTATGAAAATTTACCTATTATAGATCAAAGATTATATCAAGCAGGAATAAGATTAGCAACAATTTTAAACGAATTATTCAAATGAAAGAGTTATTATACAAATACGCAGTAATATATTTAGGTACAGGTTGCCTAATGGTTGGACCTTATTTTGTCCAAACCCCTTATGGTAAAGCATTATCTGCTTTAGGTTTAGCATTATTAACTATACAAACACAAAGAACAAAATCCTATAACTTATCTTTACTCAATATAGTAGGATTTATAGGTTATATGTATTCTATTTATATACAACTAGCTGATTAATATGAGTAAACTTATAAATCTGTTTGGTGGACCAGGTATTGGTAAATCATCTATTTCAGCAGGTATTACTTATAAACTAAAGAAAAAACATATTAGTTGTAATAATCCTTATGAGTTTCCTAAAACATTAGCTTGGGATAAAAACTATCCTGCTATACAAGATCAACTATATGTATTTGCTAACCAACATAGAGGTATAGCACAGTCATATGGTAAAGTAGATTATATTATTATAGATTCCCCTATTTTATTCTCAACTATCTATCATAGCTATTATACTAAAGGATATCCAGCAGAATATTATGGTGAATCTTTTCATAGAATGGTAGTAGATTTACATAACAAATACGATAACATAAATATATTGTTAAAAAGATCTAATACTGAGATTAATGAAGCTGAAAGATTTCAAGATTTAAAACAATCTATAGAGATTGATGAGTTATGCAAAGCTAAGTTAGAAGAACATAACCAACTTTATTATGAAATAGAAGTAGATAAAAATACAGTAAAAAGGATTTTAAAGTTATTAAAATAAATATGTGAGGAGGCTTGGCTTCCTCACTTTTTTTATGTATCTTTACGTCAAATAAAGGTTATAATATTTATAATAAAGCAAAGAATGATTAAGCTATACGATTTACTAACAGAACAAATAGGTAAAAAACCTAAAGCTATTATATTAGCTGGTGCTCCTGGATCTGGTAAAGGAACAGTATTAAAAGACTTAAACTTAGGTGGATTAAAAGTATTAAATGTAGATGATATTTTTGTTGATAAGCTTAAAAAATCAAATGTTACTTTAGATTTAAAAAACGCTACACCTGAGGAAAGAAGTGAGCAAGCAAAACTTATGGCTGCTTCTAATAAAGAATTTAAAGGTGACTTAGCTGCTACTATTGAAGGTAAAGAATCATTTGTATTAGATGGTACTGCTGCTTCATATAAACAAACATCAGCACTAAAATCAGAATTAGAAGCAGCTGGGTATGATGTAATGATGTTTTATGTACATGCTAGTTTAGAAAGAGTTTTACAACAAAATCAAAATAGATTTGAAAAATCGGGTGGTGAAGATAGAAGTTTAGCACCTGCTATTGTGATGCGTACTTGGATGAATGTAGTTAAAAACTATGAACCTTATAGAGA
>Ga0181389_1000652_pt1 | contig 14055 bp, 30 predicted proteins | sample 12SPOviralmetaG_FD_130121 | JGI IMG/M metagenome (GOLD analysis project Ga0181389, IMG submission 130121) | Marine viral communities from the oligotrophic San Pedro Time Series (SPOT) site, San Pedro Channel, CA, USA - 12 SPOT_SRF_2010-06-29 | ecosystem: Environmental > Aquatic > Marine > Strait...
CAAGGCTGTTGCCATAAGTGCCATAAACCGAATTTGCTTACTTTGCTTGCTTACACTTTTTGCAAGATCGTGAATTTGCATTATTTTCTCCCCATCGACCGAAATGTTTTTAAGGTCGCCTTGTGCTACTTCCGGAAACAAAATTGTTTTTGTTTCACCGTCCGTGTAGGAGATTTCAGCGGGAGTGATTTTTTTCATTTTATATTGTCCTTTCTGTGTAAGCCCCATGCAAACTGATCAATCTGCAAGGCTTTTGTTGGTTTAGATTTAGGGTTTTGTACTAGTTCGGCGTACTCAATAACTGCATCTTTGATCAGGGCGGTTATTGATTTATTGGTAATCTCACAGACCCTACTTAGTATTTCATAGGAATCTGAATCGATGCGTGTGTTTATAGCTACTTGCTTATTCGCACTCATCAATCGTTCTTAGGTTCTTAGGGTTAAGATATATATGCATAATTAACTTTATTTACCATTTTGTTTCTTTTTGTCAAGTCGTATCGTAATAAAAAAATTAAGTTTGTCCTATTTTGCTTTTTTTCTCGTAAGAATGCATAAATATATGCATCGTAACGAAATGACTAAGAATGGCACTACAAAATATGAAAGCTTACTCCTGAAGGGTGCTGATGTTTTAAGGGTTTTCGACATGGGACGTACCGCAGGGTATCGTTGGTTGAAACACCTTGAAGCTCAGAATGTTCTCATTCCCGTAAAGCTTCCCGGAATTAAAACACTGAGGTGGCGAAAGGATGAGGTTGAGGCTTTAGCAAACAATAAAGAAGAAATTCCCTGCGAGGAATTTCAAGTAAATTAACAGAAGGAGGATTGTTATATGGAAATACCAAATTTAGGTGGGTTTGCTGACCCCCAAAATGTCAGCACTAAGCCGGGAGGATTCAATGCCTCATATATAAACTGGGCAAGGACGCTTCACGACATTCGATCAAACGCACAAGGGTGGATGCCAGAAATGGTAGAGGACTGCGAAGGCAGACAAGTACACAAAGCACCCGATGGTTCTGCTTATTTAATGATTCAGTTTCGTCATGCAGATGGTAGCACCACAACTTCGATTCCTCATGCAATCATGGATAATCGGATGAAATCAATTAAAGGTGATCAAATTTCCTCAAGAGATATTTCTGACTCCTTTGTTCGCGGTGCTTGTAAATGTGCGGCGGCAGTTTTCGGTTATGCTTGGGAAATGTGGTCGAAGGATGACCCTATGGAAAGAACCGTGGAGGAAGAGGAAGAGATCGAGGAGGAAAGGAAGGAAACTGCCAAGAAAAAGAAATCCACCAAATCCACCACGACTGAGGGAAAGGTTCGCCAGTCAACAGGCAATAAACTTTCAGCAATGGACAAGGCGAAAGCGTTGGAGTGGCCGGGAAAGAAAAAACACCACAACAAGACTCTTGGTTGGATTGCTGACAATGACCCTAATTACTTAAAGACAGCCCTCAAGGACTCGTACGATGTAATTAAGGATCAGTCCCCTACTCTTCTTAAGGCAATGGAATTAATTGTCTCAAAACTTTCAGGCAACGGGAAGCAAGATTTTCCAGAGGCTAAATGAGTATAATAAAGAAAAATCGTAGGCTTTACGAATATGATGCTTGGTTTAGCGACTCAAAGGGTAACTTGGCTAAGGGTATTACTATATCGGCATTCACTATGGAGGAGGCAGAGGCTAAAGCTAAAAGGTTTTCTGTTCATACCTCCGCTAAGTTTCAGCACCTAACCTCCAAAGGACCATGCGATCAGAAGAAGTAGACGCTAAGCTAAGTGCCTCGAAGATGGAGGCCGCAAGTTTATGTCCGGCTTATTTTCAAGCGAATAAGGAGATACCTTGGGTTGGTGAGAGATCATCTGCTGATGAGGGAACGATTCGGCACGACAATGAGGAGAACCTAGTTCCCTTGGATGACATTGAAGACAACGAGAGGAGACTTTGTGCATATCGGTGTCGGCAAGCACTTCAGGAGTGTCGGGAGAAAGTTTTTGGTAGTGTAGATGGTAGTATAATAGAACGTGAGTTAAGACTGTGGTATGGTACTTCGTGGAGTGGTCAATTAGATTACTCAGAGCGTGTTGGGGTACGCGCTTTGATTTGTGACTATAAGACTCTCCACGGAGTCCATACTCCAGCACCTCAGAATATTCAGCTACTCGCTCAAGCGGTCTTATACTGGAAAGAACATCCTGAGATTGAAGAGTTTTATTGTGCTTTGATTGAGCCTTTTAATGATCCTACTTACACATCAGTAAAATTTACTGCCAAGTACTTGGAAGGAAAAGCCAAGTGGCTTGAGGAAGTGGTCGAGAAGTCCTACGCAGACAATCCTGAGAGGATCTTTGGGACGAAGCAATGCAAGTGGTGTTCTGCCCTTCATGCCTGTCCGTCTGCAAGGTCACACATATTTTCGTGTATTGTATGACCAAGGAACCCGTAAATAGCGATGAGACAATTAGAAGACTTAAGGAGTACTTACTACGGAAGTACAACGAAAGGAACAATGCCCCTAGGATGGCATTCGGGGATCAGGGAAGCTTGGTCGAGCAATGGTGCAATGAAGAACCGAAGCCGTGGCCAAACTGCGTGTCGGTTGACTCCCAAGAATATAAGAAGCTTAAACCCACCTTTCCTAAATGGATGAAGGGCAAGGATGGGAACGATTTAACAAAACTAGAATACTATAAACAACGAAAGGAAAAAGATGGATTGGGAAAATAGCCCCGAAGATTTGGCAAAAGCCATGGAGATGGTTCCGATAATGGATGCCTTTATAAAGCAGATTAAAGCGGTAGTACGCGGAAAACTGGAAGAAAACCCGGAATCGGTGCCAGGATTTAAGCTTAGAAAAGGTGGTAATATGACGACCTATGAGGCCTGTAAGGTTGCTGAAATATTAATGAGTACGAATGTACTGACATGGGATGATTTCCTTAAGGCGTGCAGATATACCGATTCCGCAATGGTTAAGGTTTGGTCTGACAAAAGAGGAATTTCCCAAGGAGATGCAAGGAAGGACTTGAAAAAGCGACTTGGTGAAGTGGCTCAGTCTCGCCCTAAGGCAAGCTCTGTAGTGAAGGACAACGATGCAAAGGGGTGAAAAGATAACATTATGTGTGAAGAAACGAACCCCTTCCTTAAACACTCTTCTGAGATACAACCAATGGCAGAGGTTGGAAGAGAAATCGGAAATGAATCGAAAGGTGATTATCGCCATCGAGTCCGCATTGTGTCCCGAAGAGTCAGGCTCTGCGATCCCGACAACCTCGTTGGGGGCGTCAAGCATCTCGTCGATGCGCTTAGGATTGGTGGAATTATTCCGGAAGACGACCCGAAAGCCATCACGCTCGAAGTCAGTCAGGAAAAAGTCTCCTCGTACAAGAACGAAGAAACGTGGGTGGAGGTAACGAGATGACTGAAGATTTAAAAGTAGCAGTACGCTTTAAGGGCAATCTAAGAACGATGCTTGAGTACTATTGCGAGCAAGTGGATATGGCTCCATCGGCAGTTATAAAAGCCTTGATTGCAGATAAACTTGAAAAGTACATAGGTAGCCCCCTGGTATCACCACAGGTCTACTTGGAGGAAACTAAAGAAAAACCCCAAGTATCACCACAGGGCGACCTGCCTCGTACGCGCAGGCGTCTAACTAAAATTAATAAATCTTCTAAAGAAGATTTAGTCGAAGTCGACAAACGGAAATTTTTCAAAGGCTTCATTCACTTCATCGATTTTTGCGAAGCTCCTGAGCGAGTGAGCAGAATGATTAAGGATAAGTGGGATGACATTTGTGAGAGCAAGCTAACGGCAAAGGAATTAGCCGAGTCATACAACGACTACATCACGGATCAAAAGAAAAACGATTTAAAGCACAAGCACCCCGAAGGTTGGATTGCCGGACATGGGTGGGAGAGAAAAAACAACACGGAGGAAAAGGCAAATGAACCAGACGGTAATTATGACTTCTGAGCAAGTCAGTTATGATACAGAGAGAGCAGTTCTCTCGTGCACTCGATATGATGATGATCAGTGCTACAAAACTTTCGCTTATGCGATGGAGTGTGAAATCACGGTGGATCACTTCGAGAACGAAACAAACAAACTATACTGGAACGCACTCCTGCAATCTGAGAAAGAGGGGGAACTTGGATTCTTGGGTGCGTTCCAAAGACTTCCCAATTTCCAAAGCGATAATCCTTGGTTTTATGAGCGAGTCCTTGATGCCCATGAAGTGCCAACAGAGCACAGAGGGAAGAAGGCAATAGATGAGTTGGTTAAGTTCAAGAACTTCAGGGATCTCGAAAGAATCGGTCATACCCTTGAATTGAGAGTTAAGGATGCTGAGCTAGGGGACGATCCCATAGACTTGGCTACCGAGTTTGAAAAGGAGGTTCAGGAGATTATCACCCCAAAGAGTAGCACGCTTATATCCTCAGATGAGATAACGGATAAAACGATTGCTGATATCAGGAAGTGCTTAAAGGAGGGTCCCGCTCGAATAGAACCAAATTTACCTTGGTTGAAGAAAGGACTTCGTGGGGGATTCAAGGACGGACACCTAGTTGCCGTTGCCGCTCGCCCATCGGTAGGTAAAACAACCATAGCGTTGAATTGGGTTTATCACGCAGCCCTCAAGGGGCAGAAATCACTATTCTTCTCGTTGGAGATGAAATCAGAATCCCTTTGGGAGAAACTCGGCTTAATTAGATCGCAGACGGAATACGGACTGGATTACCGAACCGATGATAAGCAGAAGAATGAGAGAAATGCCGAGGAACTAATTCGGAACATTGAGGAATGTAGGAATTTACCAATCTTCATTGATGATTACGGGGCCAGTTCCATGGGGCAAATCCGTGCAACCGCAAGGATCATGCACAGAAAGCATAACTTGGATTGTGTAGTCATTGATTACCTCGGCTTAGTGAGGCCTGATGACATGAAGATGACCCGTGAGCAACAGGTCGCTGAGATGAGTAGGCAATGCAAGTCTTTAGCCAAGGAACTAGACCGACCGGTATTCGTGATCTGTCAGTTGAACAGAGATGCGGTAAAGAACGGAGCCGAGCCTCAACTTCATAACCTTCGAGAATCCGGTCAGATCGAGCAAGATGCGGATGTAGCAATCCTACTCCACAGGGACTTACTTGGAGAAAAGGAGGATGTGAAGGTCATCGTGGCAAAGCAAAGATTCGGTGGAACGGGGCATTCTAGGGATAGAATTAAATTCAAAGGTGAATCACAGAGATTCATTGAGGTTCGGGATAATGCCCTAAGCGAGGGGACGAGGGATGTATCACTTTATACAGACAAAGGGAGCAGATTATGAGCAACAAAAGCAAGCATCACACAAAAGGGGCATTTGGTGGTCTGAAAGGTAGACGGAAAAAAGCACAAATCCGATACCTAGCAAGCCGAGGAAAGAATATGGAAGCTAAAGGACTACCAGGTTCTCGGATGAAGATTATGGATGAACCTACAATGCATGTAACAGAAAGGATGGAAGATGATACACAGAAATAGCATACAATCATTTCACGAGATACGGGACAATTTAGCCGGCAAGCATCAAGCGATATGGGATGCGTTTAGTAGTACGGAATCGGCTGGACTGACGGATCGCATGGTTAAGGACATGCTTGGGTTTGAAGATATGAACTCCGTCCGACCAAGGATTACAGAGTTAGTCAAGAATGGCTTCCTTCGGGAGGTGGATCAAGCTAAGTGCCCAGTAACAGGAAAGAAGGTAAGAATCTGCGAGATTGCCTATGCTCGAGGGTACAACCTAGCCGAAGGGGAACTTGAACGGCGATTGGATCGCCAACTGGAATTAATCTAATGCCCGTAGACAAATGGTGGCTCTTGGAGCCGAACGACGATGACCTCTGCGATGAGATGTGGGGGGTGGACGAGGACGAAGAGGAGGAAGAAGAGGAGGAGTAATTTTCTTAAACATCAAACAAATAAAAAATATGAATGGTAAAATGTTATTCTATGGAAATATAACGCTCGTGGCAGATGCCGAAGAGGTAAAAGTGGGAGACGGAACGCTCGTTAAGTTCCGAGGCGCTTGGAATGAAAAAAGGAAGGGTGAGAATATTGCCTCCTTTTCAAATTTCGAATGCTGGAGTTCTTATCTTAATGAAAATATCATCCGGTTTTTCAAGAAAGGTAAGAATGTGTCTGTTCGCGGTTCATTGGTGGAAGACACCTATGAAGACAAGAACGGTAACAATGTTCGCACTTATCGCTTTAGGGTCGATGGGTTTGATCTGCTAGACAACCGGAAAGGAGATGAAGGATCAGATGAAGGACCAGGCTTTTAAAGTAGCTCGTGGAGTATTTAGATTTTTCTTTTCTCTTCCCAGGAGGGTGCGTCATCTGTGGCGCACTCTTCTGGCTTGGTGTCGGATTTCTCGGATATACCATCACTCAGGGATGGAGGGACTGAAACGCAGTGTGCGTGGGGTATCGAAGGATAACCTTCGTCGAAAAGCTTCGCCAAAGTCAGGTAGTAATCATACTCGACCTCCATTTCGTTGACACTCATGCGTTACTTATATATTCGTGTTACTAATGGATCAAGGTATTTCAATAATAATCTTTTTGATATGTTTTATATCAGCAGCTTTGTGGCTTTATGTGGGACCTGACGACGATCATTCGAAAAAATAATGAAGCGCAGCGGGCCTTTGAAAAGAACTCCCTTGCGAAGGGTAAGCAAGAAAAGACAAAAAGAAATGAAGCTATATACGACCCTGCGAGAGAAGTTTTTGTCGAATCTACCTATTTGCGAGGTTTGCATGAAAGCAAGCTCAACAGATGTACACCACAAGGACAAAAGAGGGAAGAATCTCAATGAGGTGGACACTTGGCTTTCGGTGTGCCGGACGTGTCATGATAAGATTCATAGAGAACCTTCATGGGCTCGCGAGAAAGGATTCTTGGTATGAATCTTGATTTTCTAAATTTTTGTGGCGGGAGCCATGTACTAAAGAATCACCTTCTTACTGTACCGGCCGAGTGGATGCTTGATGAAGAGTTCTCTAAATCTTGCGAGGATACAAAACCGATAATAAAAAAATGGGAGGATGATTTAAAGTTTAGGAATAGATCCACCCCAAAAGACTTTCCAGTTCTAAATAATGCCGAGCAAGTATTGCCAGGTATTTACGGGACACCCATGTTTAGCACTAAGTTTTGCGATATGGTTCTTGATGAGATTGCACACATTAAAAAAACGGGTGGATTTATTGTTAATCCAGGGGAGCAAAGACAACACCAGATAGAAGAGTTTGTATTACAGAATAGATCGCCAGGGTGGTATCTGTGCATGTGGCAACTAATTAAGGCAAAGATCAATGTTCTATTTCAATCACTATTCGGATTAACGGTAAACATTGGTACGATTCAGTTAGCTAATTACAATCCCAACGAAATAGATCAGACCTCTTGGCATCAGGATGGATTAGCAGACCTCAGTATGGTTGTTCCGTTAAATAGCAACTATGAGGGTGGAGGAACAGAGTTTTGGAATAAAGGAGTGGTTGAGCCACTACCGAATGGAAATGCTTTAATATTCCCCACATGGGGTGAACTGCATCGCGGACTACCCATTAAGTATGGAGATAGATACCTTTTAGTGTTCTGGCTTAAAACAAAAATCAATAAGGACGAAAAATAATGGCTAAAAAGAAAACGGATACGGATAAACCCTCAGCTCCGGCTAAGGAAGAGATTAACGACAAAAATGTCCCGGTTGCGGAGGCACTTATTGCAACTGCCCTTCGCTTGGGTCAGGCTCAAGAACTCACCCTTGGTGAACTCATTGGGCATATGGAGTGTGCAAAGCTCGAGGTGTATGAGAAGATTACTTCTACTTCCCGACAAGCGGCAATGGAACAGGCAAAGGCTGCCGCCGAGCAAGGCGAAGGTGCCGACAAGCCGGAACTAAAGGTTTTAGACCCCGCGTAAGTCTTGGTAGGATACGAAAGGTGTAGTGCTCGCAAGAGCACTCGCCGTATCCACCAAATTCATCTAGGTCAACTAGGTGTACATTCTCTGGATTGATCATACTTGTGATGAGAAACCTCCTGGCTTCCATCCACTCGCACTTCATGCGTGCCACTATCCAAACATACTACGAAGTCCGCTTCCGAGTTTGAAATCGGATGATTCGTGTCCAGCCAAGTTATTTCTAAGATTCTGACGCATAACTTCTCTTCTATTTAGGGTATCGTTATCGTAGTCCCAGAGTTGATTCTTGCCACCAAATGCACCCTCTTTTGGTCTGTAGTTATCCCAACTATCTTGGAACTCCTGGCTTTGACTACCAAAGTAATTATTTACCTGGTCATCAGATATTTCAAAAGGTTTAAATCCTTCTTTATTTCGATTTCTACCCGATGCCCGAATCTCATATGGATTAAATCCAAATAGGTTATCTGCCTTAAAAGACTTCGCGTAATCTTCATCAGAACGGTCAAGCGGGGAAAAAGTGGCATCTGGCTTTTCGCCCATGTTGAGAGCCTGCCCTGCCCCGCCAAATAAATTACTTAGTAAGCTGGATTGACCACTTTGAAGCCTTTTGGAGAGATGCTCATAATCTCTGGAGGTTGGCCTTGCGGGTTGATCGAATCCTCTGGAGGTTGGCAAACGGAACATTCCCCGACCTCCCCCTTGAAAATAGGGAGTCTCCGGCATAGGCAGTGAGCGCATTGGTGGATTGTATCTCGATCGACCACCAAGTAACTCACTTAGATAACTATATGGACTACTTCTTTGAGCACCATATGCTCCACCTTGTCCGAAATTGGGCATACCGAAGCTTGATCGGCTAAAGAAAGGTTGATCGTTATAAAGTCTATTTCTTGTGTAATCGGCAACGCTAGTGTCCGTAGCTCGAGGCTGGAAGTCAGGATCATCATACAACTCATCAACAAGTCTTTCTTTCTGAACATCCCGGTATGCATCGTAGTTATTAAGTGTCCTACCCTCGCCTTCTCCATACGTTCCGTAATGATCCTCGCCCCACTTTCTAGCGGCTTCACCCCATGCTTTTTTATCCAGGTTATCCTGATCGAAATCACCGGTTGCCTGATTTCTCGCCGCATCTATTAAATCGGCCGCGGTATTAGATTGTTCAAACGCACGCCTTAGATCATCGTGTTCGAATACATAATTATAGTAATCCGGTTTCTGATACTTTTCTTGCTCGATATAAGTCTCAGGGACTTGCCTTGTTAGTTGGGTTGGAGCCGGTCTTCCGGCGGTTCTAAGTAAGCTATCTAAGTAACCTAGTCTTCCAGAGTTTGAATAACCACCTGAAGGGGGTTGCAGTACTGTGCCATACCCTGAGTTAAGCATATTAAAGAGACCACCTCCACCACTTCTTATGCCGGGACCGCGTCGATTATTTCCAAATGCCGAACCAAACGAATTAAAAAGATCTCTTATACCAAACATGTTACAATGTTATTCGTGTTACTCTGTAGGGTCAATACCGTAACGCAACTTGTCAACATGTTCATCTAGCTTATCCACCCGAGCTTTAAGGTGTTCTATGTTCATGTCTTGGGTCGCGTCTGCAGGTAATGCTCCGATCTCGCCACGCGGCCACTTTATCCGAAATTCCGAATTTAAATGAAGCTCATGTTGAATCCTAGAGATATCCATTTCTATAGTGTTCAATCGGTTGACGATTACCGAGTATCCCCAGACCGCAGTTCCGACCAGGGCAATTACTTTCGCGGCAAACGCAAGCTGAACTTTAGCAGAAGCATTCTCATTAATTTCCGTCATCTCATTGATTTCTTACCACGGCATTTCCACTTCTTGCGGGAAAGAGCATTAGCGCAGGGTGGTTTTTTGCACTTCTTGATCTTCGCACTTCTTGCACAGTAAGCATCACCTTTAGGGGTTCCTGGTCTAATTCTATCCCCTCCCTTCTTAGACTTTCCAGCTTGTCCGTAAGAAACTTTTCTTTTTCTTCCCGTCTTAGGATTAGTGACGACTTTTGCAAAACGTTTACCTTTTGATGGCTTTGGCATTAGTAACCCCCTCCATAACTACCCCCGCGAGCACGCTTTACAGCAGGCTTTTTTTTTGAGCCTTTTTTCTTAGCCATAGGTTTAGCTTTGGATTTGGATTTATTTTTAGCTCTGGCTTTAGCAGCCGCGGCTTTACCTGCTTTAGTGTAAGGGAACTTCGTCTTCTTCCCTGTTTTTTTATCTATGATTTCTGGCATAATTTACGCTTTCTTGGTTCGTTTGCCCATGCCTACTCGGCGTTTTTGGGCGACTAATTTTTTCTTGTTTTTCCCAACTTGTTTCCAAGTCTTGGGTGTTGATTTTGAAACTTTCTTTGTTGGACGACATTTCTTTATCTTCCCCTTCTTTTTCCCGCATGCATCCCCATCCTGGTCTTTCCATTTCTCTTTAAACCAGCGCTTGAGTGCGGCTCCCTTCTTTGTCTTCCGTACTGCCACTACTTTCTTTTAGCACCTTTCTTTCGGCATTTTGCAATAGCCCCACTGGCATAAGCACTTGGGAATACCTTATAGGATGCCTTTACCTTTTTGTAACAGGCATCTTTTTTAGTCTTAGATTTAGTACTTTTTTTAGCTCTTTTTTTCATTTTCTATTGATGATAAATAAAACCAGAGATCTATAACTTCTTCTTTAGCACACTTAATACGCTCAGTAATATCCATCTTGAGCATTCCCTTATCGCCTTCAGAATTATGCTCCTGAATCCCTGCCAAAAATTTTTCACGGGCTCGCTCTTGAAATTCCTTAAGAGCCTTTTCCATAAGTTCTGTGTCATCTTTCTGAGTTCCTTTCACTAATTCACTTTCTCGAATAGTTTTTTAATATCTTCCCTTCGGTCCTCTGATAACTTTTCCAAGTTTGCTATCTTCTCATAGTTCCTTGCTTGGTTGATTTCTAGACGGGTGTTCCTAGCTTTTACTACATCAACCTCCTCCTTGATGCGCTTAAGGAAGAACCCTAAGACAGAGATCGCCGCGCCCAGCCCTAGAAATATGTAAGGTGAGTAATCCATAGTTACACAATAATATGTGTTACAGACTTAGGCAACATACTTCGCACTTTGTTTCTTAGGCTTTTTGACGGCCGGTTGCGCGAAATACCATTTACTCCACTCCTCACATGCGCGAAGCGCATCGCTTTTTTTTTCGAAACGCACACCGATCTTTCTCGGAAACTCCGTTCCCTTCGCTAGTCGGGGGCCGATAGGTACTTCCCCCATAGATTCATGGGATAATCGTACTACCCACCCCATGCTCTCCAGGTCACCCCGGACAACAAAGGACGGTTGGTTATTCATCCTGTTCTCGTAAGCTCAGAATCGTTTCCCTGGTGTGAACTAGCTTGAGGATCAATTCTGCCCTCTCCTTGTTCAACCGTTCCACATTCTTCTCGTTCATTTCCATGTCCATCTTCAGATTTTGCATCCGGACATTCAGAACTTCCTCTGGCTTTACTTTGTTTTTTTCGTCTCTCATGATCGGTGATTTGTGTTTTGCACCATTCGTAAGCCTGTTCCAGCTTACCCGCTTCGAAAGAATCATATTTTTCCTGAAAGCTACAATACCACTCGGGTTCTCCATCTGCCTCGATCAGTTCCACTTGTGCGTGGTCTCCATGGGAGGTTGAGATGCGACCTTTGAATTTTTCCCACTTCATTACCATCCAAAATGCCCCCCGTAGTTTTTCCTCCCCCAACAGCGTCCGCTATTGACCAATGCCTTATATGGAGCATAGCACCCACAACCCATGACTGACTTGGGGAATGGTCTGCATGTCTTTAAATCCTTATTGAATATCGGGCATTTATAGCAAATTTGTATCCGGGATCTCCACTCTTTCCGTGTGGTTCTACTCCGTACAATACTTAAACCCGCTTTTAAAATTGCCAGGTAGTTCCTCCATGTAACCGTCGGGCCGAAAGCTACTCTTAAAAATTCCTTAAATCGTTTCCAAGAGATCATTAGTTCATGACAGATATACCCTGATTAGCATAATCTCTGGGCAAATAGATGCCTTCCGCCCTATCTTCCACCCCATTGCTGTTAGTATCCCTAAACTCCGCAGTCTGCAAAGGGTTCATAATTGGATTCCCAGCCGCGTCCCTTGGTATATTCGGATCCATGTGTTCACCCGCACGATCCATATGACTTTGTTCAAGCATACCAATCTGTTCCTTCAATCCATCAATGATCTGTTGAGTATTCTCAAGTTCACCAACTGCACCACTCGCACCTTTACCCGCAGTAACCTGTGCCATGCCTGGTGTTTTGTTCTTATCGGCATTCCGACTCGTTCCTACGGCCGTTCCACCTTTCATTGCCGGATCATTCCTCTGTTGTGTGGCTAATGGGCTACGTCCACCACCCGCACCAGCTTGTAAAACCATAGGATATTGTGCCATTGCTTGTCCCGTACCCCCGCGATTACCAGCAAGTAAGGATGCAATTCCTCCTACCGTCTGTGCAGTCTGCGCCATTTTATTAATATTCCCCATTACTCCACCACCCTTGAAGGGACTCATGGAACTAGGATCAAAAGATTTTCCATTAAGTAATCGTGGGTCCTGAAACGAACCACCTGCATTTTGCATTTGTGCTAATGCGTTTCCATTCATCATGCCCGGAGTTGCACCCACTCCTCCAATATTCGGGAGATATCCTCCTAATGCACGATCGGCTGCTCCATACATATTTCCCAAGTAACCCGCACCAAATGCCTGACCACCCGGTAACATACCACCTAATAACTTATCGGCTCCCGTATATAGACTACTTAACCCACCTCCAAGGTTACCCGACACCATCTGTCCAAGTCCATTACCTAAAGAACTTATCCCTCCCTGAAGTACATTGCCTACCACCGGTATGTTGCCCACCGCACTAGCAACATGACCCGCTCCATTCGCTATGGCACTCCCAGCCGTGGTCGCCATGTTACTCAGGCCATTAACTAGGGAACTCCAAAAATAAGATTTAACTTCACTGGTGTCATTGTTCGCTTTGTCCATAACACGAATTTTAGTGTTACTATGCCAAAATGTCAATATTCCAAGTAGTCCCCTGGTGATACTAAACAAAAAGCCAATTTATACGGGAGTCTGGAAACTTGAGAAAACCTACATATATATGCTCGCCCGAGAAATCCCGTCCCCCCCTTGGGGGGGGTGTAACACTATACCGGTAGTGTAACACCGATGTCGTAAGTCGTTGTTTTCGAGTAGTTTGCTCTTATGTTGGTTGGCGTTCTGCTAATTAACACTCTGTTCTTTTACATTTTAGGTTTTCCGACACGCTTTCAAGTCGGATTATTGAAAAGGGAGTCCTTCCCATATTGAAACGAAGATGATCGACCATCAAGCCACAATCTCGGCAGGTCACAAGTAAGGATCATCGAGTAGTAACCATAGTCTAGGACGAAAGCAAACGACAGCATCAGCGTGAGTAGCGTAGAAACCTACTCGATGATATGGGGCAGAAGTCAGCGAGTCTTGAACAACTCGAACAACTGAGTACTTTAAAAACGGCGCGGTAATTACGACAACGGATTATATCAGTCAACCCCTTAGCAAGATTACTCAAGTAATCATTAGCCAAATGTTGAAGTTAAGAATGAGCGTAAACCAAGGCATTCGGAAAGGTCTATCCTTTTTGGAAATCGTAAAACCCTCGGGCAGATTTCCCCAAATGCGACGTAAGATCGGTTAATCCTCTCTGAGATAGGAGAGTAGCGCGACAAGTTCCTCTGATGGATAAATAGCTAGTGGTAGGATAGTGTAATCGTAACAAGATTTGAATGATCATTCGTGATCGATAGTCAAATCCTCTGTAGGCTAGTGATAACCTAACCAAATGGATATCTTATTTACGAAAAACAAAAGCAAGTTTATTGACACAACTTGTGGCAAGTGGTTTCGACCGAGTGAAGTAGTAAGCAAGTGGTAATATCTTATCTACTCGTAAGGTAATCTTACGATAGTTAATCCACCACA
>Ga0181389_1000653_pt1 | contig 14043 bp, 8 predicted proteins | sample 12SPOviralmetaG_FD_130121 | JGI IMG/M metagenome (GOLD analysis project Ga0181389, IMG submission 130121) | Marine viral communities from the oligotrophic San Pedro Time Series (SPOT) site, San Pedro Channel, CA, USA - 12 SPOT_SRF_2010-06-29 | ecosystem: Environmental > Aquatic > Marine > Strait...
TAAAATTTATATGAATGGTTTACAACCAGAAAGATATTATCGTATTTTAATAAAACACTCAAACAGTGATGGAATAATCATTTATGATGACGATTATTTCTTTAAGGTTGTAAGATAATGGCAGAAGAAAAAATAAAACTACAAAAAAATATTATTAGTAATAAATTATCTAATAAAATTTATTCTAAGTCTTTTGAAGATTTAACTAAATCTTCAAATCCTATAAATGAAGAAAAAGCATTAGATTTATATCAAAATTTATTTTATAATATTCCTAAAGAAGGAAAAAACTCCCATAAATCTATAATAACAGAAAGCAGAGATTATTTATACCCTGAAGTAAGAAAAAATTCAGAAGTCAAAATAGAACAATTAATTGAAGATATATCAAATTTAAATAAAGAACTTCAGTTACTAAAAACGGCACCCCCTGCAAATACAGAATACCCAAACGGATCTTTTATAACAGCTGGTAATTCTTCGGGGCAATTTCAAGGAATGACAACTGTCTATATTATGCAAGATGGAATGAAAAGAGCTTTTGGAAGTGAGGGTTTTTATAAAATAGCGAGAAAAGCTTTTAAAATCCCTGGAGAATTATATAGTGAATTATATTTTTTAAGCATTTCAGAATTAAACGAAATACCTGATGGTTTAAAAATAGAACGCCAATCCCAATTTTCAGCTAAAAATATAGAGGCAGATTATGGTATAATTTATCAAAAATTCCCTTTTTATACTATAAATCTTCATTGTGAAGGTAGAGAAGCAGATGATTCTATGGATTTAGTAGCTGGTAATTTTTGGTTAGATGATGATCCTGATGATGCATGTACTGTTACTTATGTAAAAAATGAATTTGATGGTGACCCAGAAAAATACTCAATAGAAACAGAAACTATAGGAGTAGGACAAACAAAATCCATAAAATTTGCTAGAGACAAACATGGTATGAAGGGAATCCCTCAAGAAGCAGAGGCACAATATGACTCCTATTATGATTATAATATAGACATACAAAAAACAGGAACAAGAACGTGGGGTAAAGATAAAAAATATAAAGGTATATTATTAGCTGAAGGTCGTATATTTAATAAAACTACCAATGAACATTTTAATACAAAAACAAATCAAGACCTACTAACAGAAATAGAGTTTGATGAAATATTTGGTAATGTTAGGAAAATATATTCTCATGGGTGTAGACAACTTGATGGTACTTATGAAGATTGTTTTGGAGATTTAAACCAAAATAATATTTTAGGAGAAAAATTTAATAATCCTGATTTTGCATATTATCAAAAGAATATTACTATTAAAAATAGTGATATTAATAATTCATTTAATACCACACTTTTAAGTGGTTATACCTCAGTTCCAACTAATTCAGCATATGCTTACTCAACATCAATTCCTTGGACATATAACCATAAATCTCTTTTATTAAACAAAACATTCCCCATATATGGTCAACCTATACTAAGACTAACAGGCAAATATGTAGTTTATTTAAAATCAGGGGGTATTGATAAAAATGAAAGTGCAAGATATCACTATTTTTATATATTAAACCCAAGTAGTTCTGGTAAAAATATATTAACTTTAGCAGATTCAGATATACCAGATTTATTATTTAATAAAAATTCATCTGCATACAAAGAGCAAAAGGGATTACATAATTCCCATATAGCATTAAGAGACACTTTAAATTTAAATGGTCAATCATATATTAATAAGTGGAGGTTAGGCTTAAAGGGACAAGGCCAATCCTCAAGATTTAATTGGGAAGCAGTTAGTAAATCTAAAATAGAATATATAGGTTTAACGCATGAACCAATAAAAAATAAAAAAGTAAACTTAACAGGTTACAGTGGGGGAAATTACTTCAACCCATATGAAGAAGGAAGTAATTATGGTATATCAGGAGAAGTAAGAACAACATTAGAAGAAAATGATGATAACATAAATGATACATCATCTGATTTTTGTCCTTTTACTAAATCACAATTAATGCAATTTGAACTTATGTCTATCCCAGCAGGTTCTAATACTAATTTTCCTTTAGGGTGTACTTATACTAACTGTTTAGATTGTTAATATGAAAGAATTAGCTAAAATAGAATGTTATGCTTGCAAAAAAGGATTACCAATATCAAATATGTTTGTTGGGAATGTATGTCCAGAAGGCTGGACTATAGACGAAAATCCTTGTAATAATAATGAGGTAAATTCAAGTACATATGAATTAGTAGAAAGCGAAAAAGTACCATTAAATAAAATATCTTACACTTATAAAGATGTAATGAATCTTTTAGGCAGTAAAATGAATTTCTCAGAATTTAAAAACAAACCCCAAAACTTTAATAATTTTTTTAAAATATATAATGAAAGTTTTTATGATCTACCTAAAACCCTTCATAATAATTTTATAGTACAAAGTGAAGAATATATTGGTAAAGTTATAAATTCTAGAGAAAACGAAATAGAAAATTTAAAATTAGAAAAAGAAAGACTACAAATAGAAATAGACAGTCAAGATAAAGAACATCCTTTTTTTACTAATGGAAGTATATTAATGCATAAAGATTATAATAAAGACCATGTTTCTGGATTTGGGGGTATTAGTTCAGGAGGTCAAATTAGAGGACCTAAATATTACATGCATTCAGGAAAAAAACGAAGAATATCAGATAACTACCCTTTATGGTTAAAAATAAAAAACAGATTTGGAATGAAAGACATTAAAGACTCAGATATTATTATATTTTTATACCCAGGGGGGTTAGATGCTATATCTGAGGGGCCTAAAATTACAAGAGTACAAGATTTATTCAAATCATCTTATGAGGTTAATATGTATAGACCGTAAATAATATATAAATGGCTCGATCTCCTAAATATAAATCCCCAAAATCTGCTTCTCCTACTTTTGCAAAAGCAAAAGACAGATTATTATCAGCGGGGGATGTAGTAAAAAAATTATCTTCTAAAAACCTAAAATCAGCTATTATTGACAAAACACAAGATATAATAGATTTTGATTTAGGAGAAACAACTATTAAAAAAACATTTGGTAGACCTGAGGATGTAATAGAACTACACATATATAGTATAACAAATAAACTACTTTATTCTGATTATAATTTTAAAGATTATCAATTTCCTGAAAACAGTACACAAACTACCTCTGAATTAATAATAGATTTTAAAGAAGTTTTAAAATCAAGTGGTTTTGTATCAGGTAAATTTCAACTAAAATTTAACGTTCATAGAAATAAAGTTTTTAATGTAGAAGAAAAATATCCTTTTTATGTAAAAAATATTTCATCTACACGCACAGAATTAAGATCAATAACTAAAAAAGTAGAAAACAATATACTTGATTCTGCAGTAAATAGTTTTATATCTGAATTGGGAAGTTCTATATATTTTAAAGAATTTGCATTAAATTTTGGTAATGATGTAGTTATACCTGCTATTAATATTTTATTAAATAAAGATCCTTTAGCACATGAAGTATTAATAAAATTATTAGATCCTCTTCCTAACAACATTAAAAAATCAACTAACTTTAAAATAGTTGAAGAGATAGTAGATTCATTTTTTACTGAAATAGATTTAGGACAAATAGAAATAGAGGATGAAAGTATAGAGTTAATGGGCCCTAACTTTAATATAGATACGAGACAAAATAATTCTATACCTTCTGCCTATAAAACTTATAATGACCTATTATCATATAACGTATCTTCATCTTATGATAGACTTTTAAATAAATTAGAAAATAGAGAAATACCTAATATAGAATATGATTATATAAGAACAGTATCTGAAAGTTTAGAAGATACTGATATTCCTTATCATTTTGAAAATTTTGTACATTTTAGTAGTGCTGAAGAACGTTTAAATAATTTTCATTATAAATTAGAATTAATTGAATTGTATAATTCTCAATCAGCACAATTAGAAACAATACAAGGATCAACTTCTTCTTCTATATATACTTTAAACCAAAAAAAGGAAATAACAACTAAAAAACAAAATTTAATAAAAGGTTTTGATGGTTATGAACAGTTTTTATATACAGAAACAGGATCAAATGCATTATCCTGGCCTAAAGATGAAGGAGATACTATAATGTCAACATCCGCTTCATTAGCTAAAATTTGGATGGGAAGTAATTTTTCAAAAATCCACGCTGATGGGTCAGGGGGGTCAGGTCAATTATTATCTGCTTCTTTATATGATAAACAAAATCCTTATAATCTACATAAATTAATACCTGAACATATAAAAAACAATACAGATAATAATTTATATGTTGGTTTTGTAAATATGATAGGTCAACATTTTGATTATTTATGGTCTCATATAAAACACTTAACTGAAATAAATAACTCTCATAATAAAAGAGGTATTTCACAAGATTTAGTTTATTTTCAATTAAAAGCTTTAGGAATAGAATCATTTGATCAATTTGAAAATGCTAATTTAATAGAATATATTTTAGGAGAAGGTACTCAAGATCACACAATAGGAAATTTAATAATCGGAGATTATATAGTAGAGGGACTAGGTAAGGAATGGTATAATATAGGAGACCATCAAACACTAACTACAGCTTCTATTGAGGGTAATCCTATAAATAATGGATCAATTCCTAAGGGGGAAATTACAAGAGAGATATGGAAACGTTTATACCATAATGCACCCTTCCTTTTACAAACAAAAGGAACAGAAAGAGGAATTAGAGCATTAATGAGTTGTTATGGTTTACCATCAACAATATTAAATGTAAAAGAATATGGAGGTAGTACTACATCTAGTGGCCCTATAAAAGACATAGATTATGCTGATTATTATAAGACCTTTACTTATGAAAAGTCAGGATTAGCATTACACGGAGATTCAGGAACAACCACAGGTTATTTTATTAAAACTAATTGGTCTTCTTCTGAAACATATAAACACTACACATCTACTCAACAAGAAAAAAAATCAATTGAATTTAGAATTAAACCTGTAAGATCAGATGATACTTATCATTTATTTAGCTTATCAGGTTCTGGAGCTGTTTCTGGGATAATAGATGCATCCTTAGACCAACATTTATTATTAGTCCCTTATGTAGGTAGTGATATATCTTCTTCAGGAGATAAACTTCTATTTGGTGATTTACGTTTATATCAAGGAAATACCCTTAAAGCAACAACTGAACTTATCCCTATTTATAATGGTGATATGTGGAATATTAACATAACAGCAACTAAAACATCAGGTACAGGAGCAGATGTAAAATTTGGTGCTTATCAAGCTAATTTCTTAAAAAACATAACTCAAGTTACAGAATCAGTCGAAACAGGCCAATTTACTAAAACTTGGGGTAGACAACATAAAGGAGCTAAATATGCTTACTTTGGAGGAGTACCTTCAAACACAAATTCAAATTATAATACTGTAGATGGATTACGTTATTCAGGTTCATTGCAAGGAATCAACATATTTTTAGGGGAAATATTATCAGATGCTACTCTTAAAAAACACGCATTAGAACCTTACATGTATAGTGGTAATTCAGTTTCTTCTTCTTATGAATATTTGGTAGCAAGAATACCTTTAGGAGCAAATGATTTTGAAAATAGTTCAAGCTTCCACCCTAATATAGACATAGACATTCTAACAGCTTTAGAAAAAACAGGAGTAGGATATTCTACTATAGGAAGTAATTTTACAATAGATAATTATGGAATAGGATCTCAAGTTTTTAGTGAAATGACTGATCAAAAATGGGAAGAAGTAGTAGAACCTCATTATTTACCTACTCCAGATTCAGTTGGTGCTTCAATGACAAGTGAAAAAGTTAGAATAGATGAGGGTACTATACCTGGAAATATATTAATGCCTAATAAAAGTTTTGAAACATCTACATTAGACAGACAACCACCGGATTATGAAGATTTAGGTATATTCTTTTCACCAACAGAAGAAATAAATGAAGATATAATTTACACTTTAGGATCATTTAGAATGGATGATTATATAGGTTCACCTTTACCTTCAGTTCAGTCAGCTTCTGTTTATGAAGATTTGGCGGATATTAGTGATATTTATCAGAAAAAAATAAGGAGAAAATATAGTTATTGGGATTATATAAAATTAATCCAGCAAGTAGATCATACTTTATTTAAAGTAATAGAACAGTGGGTTCCTTTTAAAGCAAACACTAAAACGGGTCTTTTAATAGAACCTACATTTCTTGAAAGAAACAAATTCCCAAGACAAATACCCGTAAGGAGTGATGGCCAAACAATGACAGAAGGTCTCCATCAACATATTGATTTAACAATATCATCCAATTATGTAGATAATAAAATAAGTGATATAGATGACACAACAGATCCTAAAACACCTCAAGGGCAATATGAACCAGGCACTTATGTAGTTAGTAATAATAATTTATCTCATGTTACCTCTAGTAAAACAGGAGAAAGATTAGAACAAGGAACTAATACTACAATAGAAATATTTGATAACCATTTAAGCCAACAAAACAAAGACCCAAATGGAGAGAATAACCAAGACTGTCAAGCCCCAATAAAACCCTATAGTATAAATAGTCATTCTGATGTAGGTGTAGGATCAGCACAAATAGGAACAACTTTTATTGTTGACAATTATACTTCTCATATACACCCCTCAAATAAACCATCTGGGTATAAAGCACACGATTCATCAACTTTATTAGGAATGGCAACGAAAGGAAGATCATCTCGTAGGTATTATAAATACAGAGAATTTAATAGTATATAGTTATGTCAACAACAAACCCAAACGAACCAACAGGATCTAATATTTTTAACTTTTTACCAGGTACAGTATCTGCACCAGGAGTAGGTTTTATGAATATAGGAGGAATTTCAGGAGGTTTTTTTGAAATATCTCACAATCTTTCAACTAGACTTATTACAAGACGAAGTGCTGAAGGGTACATTGTTAATCCTGATTGGGATAGTCAAGTAATAGCAGGAACTAATTCAGCATCAATGTATATAGATTCAGGTAATGATAGAGAATTAGATGTAGCTGAATTTGATGATTCATTAGCAGATATGGCTTGGTGGGCTAACCCTAGATATAATGGATGTAAAGCGACAGGAAAAGCAATAAACACATATTCACCCGCAGAAGTAGGATCAGGAATAGGATTTTTTCAAATTTCAGATGTAGATGGAAATATCCCCTCAAATTTTAGTAGTTTAGGTCCTGCGTGGGAAATAGGAAATTATAATAATTTTATAAAATATCCAGGAGATCAAACTTTTGGTTTAAACCCAGTAATACAAAATGAAACAACTGCTATTTATATAGCTAACACAGTTATAGGAGGTGAAGAAGACCCACAATTTGCAACTATTGAAGGTCATTCATATGTTGGTATTAGTAAAATAGTAATAGTAAATATAAATTCGGACACTGTAGATGTTATAGACAGAAATACAGAAGGTTATGAAGAATTTCACAGATTTATAACTAATGATTTGCCAACAGGGGGTGCTTTTAGTATGAAAGTATTAGATGAATCAATTGGATCAAAATTAAAACAAAAATATTTTTGTAAAATGAATAAAGGTTGGTTATTAAGAACCTTTGATTTTGTACACGGAGGAGAATATTCAGGTTCTAGACAAGATAAATCGGAAGATCATTTAGAAACAAATAATTCAATATATCTTTATAGAGACGGAAAATCAATTGAAAATGTATTTATAAATGGAGAATTTGCCAATTCATTAGGAGCAGCAGAAAATCAAGTTCCACAAACCCCAACATCAGGCTCTAGATTTAGATATGCAGTAATAGATTTATATAGTGGAGATACTGATGGGGAAGGTGGTGTATTTTCTTTAGGTAATATGGGCCCTTCTTTTGTATCATCATCTATTATAAGTAACAAATATACAAGACAATTCTATAGTGGTTCATATGGTCTTGTAAGAAATACCTTCTCAGGAAACACAAATGCTGAACGTCTTGCTAGTTCAGATTTAGGAAGAGCAAGTAGATTTATTGGTATAAATTGTTTAGATTTTTTACAACAAAATAATAGCAATACTGCTTTAACAGAAGAAGAAAAAACAGAATTACACGTTACTTTCCTTCATGGTGTTAAAGACTTTAGTGTTAGTATAAGTGGAAGTGGAAGTGCAGGAAGTCATACATTTAATGAAAGTGCAAATGATGAAAGAAGTATAGGAACGTTTGAAGTAGATCAAAACCAAACATCATTAGATATTGGGGATCATTGTCATTCGTTTTTACCTCAATCTCATGAATTTATACTTAAAGGGGCTAATGATGGTAGGTTTGTCCCAGCATTAGATACTTTCCCAGATGAATTTTTTAGTGCATATTTACAATACACAGGAAGTTCAGGAATTCCTGGAGCAACTAACCAATTATCATTTGAAGAAAGTATGGCATTATATAATGTAGATAATTATGTAGGATGTACCTCTGCAGGGGAAATAGCTGATGGTCAAAATGGACGTCCTAATTTAAAGCTTCAAAGAGGAGTAAATTTAAATTTTATAGATAATGCTGAAATTTACTTACAAGGAGGAGCATTAGGAGCCGTAGGTTATAAAAATGCTATAACTTCTAGTAAAGAAGTCCCTAATGTATCTGTAAATAATGCTTACAATCAATCACAATCAGGATCTATGACCACTGATAATTATTATGGTGGATATCTTAATTCTGAAGGATCTGCCTCTCTTGATTGGCAATTATCATTTTTAGACAAAGACCATACAATAATAACAAACATAAATAAAGACGAAGAATTATTTGATGGTATAGGATTAAAGGGTATAGCTATAATACCCGAACACACACATGAAAAAGTTAAAAGAAATTTAGAACTTTATTTAACAAAAGCTGGATTAATAGATGGTGCACCAGAAGGACTTACAAACATATTAATAGAATAATTCATATTTCTTAAAAAATATTATATTTATAACAAACAATAAAAACAATGGGATATTTAGACAATTCAAGCATCACAGTAGATGCAATTTTAACTAAAAAAGGAAGAGAACTTCTTGCTAAAAACGATGGTTCATTTGAAATAACACAATTTGCTTTAGGTGATAGTGAAATAGATTATACTTTATTCAATGAAACTCATCCTAACGGAACACAATACTCAGCAGAAGCAATTGAAAACATGCCTCTAATTGAAGCAATCCCTGACGGGGGGAATATGATGCAGTCAAAACTAATTACATTAGCTAGAGGAACATCAGCAATACCTTACATTCAAGTAGCAAACCAAACAGGTATAGAATTATCTCAAGGAGCTATACAAGCTATAAAACCTAGAACATTTAATATAAATGGTAATAACCAAGCAGGTACTGAAAGTAGAGGATATAGATTTACTATTGTAGATAATAGATTAAGAGAATATATAACTGCAACTGGATCAACACCAACTACCTCACCAAGAAAAGGAAATAGAAGAATGTCTCAACAAGCAGACTCAACAACAATATCTACTATTTCTAATGTTGCAACAGCTGAAACAGTAGTAGGTAGAACTTTAACAATTCAAGCAACAACTAACAATGCATTATTTAGTACTTCATTACCCTCGTTAACTACAAGTTTAATAATTGAAGGAATAAATACAGGAGCAAGAATAGCTGTTCCTTTTACAGTTAATTCAACAACAACATAAAATAAAAAATAATGAGTTTAACCAGATTTGACGAAGCAAATGATATAGTAATTTTAGAGAACCCAGCTCCAATAGTTACATCAACATGGTCTACTAATGACAATAATTTAGATACCAATTTTACATCATCAATACAATCAGCATCAATAGTATCATCTACAGGATCAATGCAATTTTATATAGATGCTTACAATGCAGTTAGTACTTCTACAGCTGCTCAAGTACAATATTCTTTAGCATATGGACACAGACATGGATCTGGTTCTCCTGATTTTACAAATGACACAGGATCGTTTGGTTTTAGTGCTACTAAAGTAAATTACAACCAATATAGACAATTAGTATTCCAAGATGAAACCCAATATTTTACTTTTGGTACTCACACACCAGACAGTATTTATGTAATTAATGTAAACAGAGCAAATTATAAACAAAGATTATCTGCTGGAACTTTAGATTTACACATTTCAGGAGCTAATATAGATCAACCAGCTGCAAGTTTACTTAAACTTACAGATGATAGTGTTAGTAGAGGAGCAACAGCAAATAATCCTAACTATGTAGGTACTAATTTAGGGGGTTATTATAATGTTGTGTCTGGATCTGTTGGTATAATGTCAGGTTCAACAATAAACCAAAAAGGGGGAAGTTCATCATATGGTCATTTTTACCCACATGCAGGACTTATTATATTAAATGGTGATATGTTTAAAGCAGAACCAGATTCATTACGAACAGCTGATCCAGCTCCTGCTTCAACTTTAAATACAATAACTTCTTCATTACCCCTTAATAACCCAGGATTAAGTGAAAACAGAGATAATAATCATATTAAAATGTATCAATGTATTTCATCTTCAAATCATTTTATTATAGACACAGAAGAAGACGTAAATTCACAATTTTACTTTGTTAGGGCTAAAAACTCAGAATTTAATTACACAAACAATCCTTCATTTACTAGTGGAAGTAGTAAAGGAACAATTTTATTTTCTTCAATGAGAATGAATCCTAAAACATTTATAACAACTGTTGGATTATATAATGACCAAAACGATTTATTAGCAGTTGCTAAACTAAGTCAACCAATTGCAAAAGATTTTACCAAAGAAGCACTTATAAGAGTAAAATTAGACTTTTAATATTCATTAAAAATGGGTTCAGTCTTTAAAAAATTTACGGCACAAGACAAGGCACTAATACCTTTTAATGCCCATAAACAATATAATTTTTCTTCTGCCTCTGCAGCTACAAATTCAGTAACATGGTATACTTCAAGCTGGACCTCAGAATCAATTTCTTTATATAGTTCTGCAAGTGCTATTTATGGGGGGGATACAAAAAATGTAATAAAATACAACCAAATAGATCATCTTTTTTATAGAAATTTTAAAAAGGCAATAGGTAATAAAATGGGTCCTATTAATTATTTAGAACAACCAAGAGATCTTTACCAAAAAGCAAACATAATATCTATACCCTCAGGTTTATATGGTTTTGAAATAAAACCAGGATCATTTTATTTATCATCAAGTGGTAATCATGAAATAATAGATGATAAAAAAGGAAACCTAATAATTAGTGGGACAGATTTAGATGCCTATCCTAATGATGTACAACAAAATGTTTTTAAATTAGAATCTGTAGAGGGTTTTAAAAGATATGATTTAGATGTATTTAGTGATTATGCTAATTATAGATATATAAAAAGAGATCCCAATTATCATATAGAAATAGAGGGGGGAAATTGGAGAAGAGGAAAGAATAGTCCTAATGCCCCTATAACTTACACAAGTACAATGGGTAAACCAAAAGAAATATACCCTAAGGACGAAGATGATAGTTATTTCTTTAATAATTTATATTATAATAACATACAATTTTCCCAATCTTTAAGTGGTTTTTCAGAAATTATTCTTGATAGTGGAACAGGTTCATACATTTCATCCTCACATAATGAAAGATTTAATTTTGATAAAGATGAAGATTTTTCAATTTCATTTTATATGAAAGCAAAATCCCAACCTCATGTTAGTGTTGTAAGTATAGGATCTGCTGAAATAGGAAAAGACTTTGTAGTAGGAACCTTTGAATCATCAGATTTAGATATTGAAAAAAGATATATTATAGCTAAAAATGGAAATAAAATAGTAAATAATAGTTTATCTAGTTCAGCAGTTCCCCCAGAACCACAATTTCCTTTTGAAATTTATATGATTAGTAGTTCAATATATTTTGACAGATCAGATGGTGGTCAAACATACTCTGTTAGCCAATCATTGTCTTCAGGTTCATTAATAGATCCCCAACATATATTATGTCAATCATCAGGATCAGCAATGCAAATATGGCATAATGGTCATCTATTAAAACAAGAAAACTTTACAATAAAAGAACAAACAAGAAATACTGCAAACTTATACATTGGGTCTAAAGGCGAACCTAATAACACAGATGATAATATTCAATTAGGGATAGGAACAGCAGAAATAGGAGAAACATTTACGGTTGGATCATACATACAGTCTGATGGGGGTGTGTCAGTATCAAGAATTGGATCAACATTTATTGTTGGGAAATACGGTCCTATAAGTGATAAAGGAAAAACATTTAACGGACATCTTAGTAACTTAAATATTTGGACACGAGCATACACAGGTAGTCAAATAACAAACATATCAGAAAGTATAAATGGTTCACCTTATATAGGAAACTGTTTTTACCAAGCAGGATTTGCTGTTATAACTCATCCTTTATATCAAAATGCATTAGAAGCTCCTAGTGATCAATATAGTTTAAACACACTTCAATTTCAAGGGACACATTTAATTTATGAACATGAATATCAATGTACTGTAAGTGAAGATGAATACAACAGTACTTACAACTTGTCAGCAAGAAAAGTTAAATCAAACATGAAACATAAACTAGCAGATTTTACTACTGGATCAAATTTTTCAACTTATGTTACAACTATAGGTCTTTATGATGAAAGAGGAGACTGTTTAGTATTAGGTAAATTAGGACAACCAATAAGAATGTCTGATGAAACAGACACAACTTTCGTTTTAAGGTGGGATACCTAAGAAAAAGTTTGTACGTATAATAAAATAAATAAAACAATATGGGATTAGTAAATAAAACAACATTAAAAGGATATTTTAACACAGGAGACAGACCTTCAGAAAGTACTTTTGTAGATGTATTTGACAGTGTATTAGGATTACATAGTGATGATGATCAAACAGTAGCAGGTGCAACAACATTTTCAGATTCAGTTATATCTCCCACAGTTAAAACAACAACATCTTTACTTTTAGGGGATGGTACTTACACTGTACCTATTAAAATGAAAACAGCATCTATAACCCTAGATACTAGTGGTGCAACAACTGATGAATCTAACTTTTTCCCTTTAGGTTGTGTACCTTTAAGTATTACTATTAAAGTAACAACAGCAATTTCAGCTGGTCACCACATCACTGAGGTAGGTACTGATGGTGATCCTGACAAATATGCTGAATCAATTGCAAATGGTAAATTAGATGAACTTAATGACACACTTACATTTGCTCCTTTTACAACTCCAACAGCGGGTGATTCGGATGATTCAGATACTGCGTTTTCTTCAAATGACAAGCTTAGATTAACAACAGCAGGCACACCAACTGATGGTGTAGTATTAGTAGCTATGGTTTACATAGATGGCGCTAGTCTAACATAAAACTTATTACGGCTTCTAAAAGGCGTACATACGTATAATAAGAGATCACAAAAGAGATTGCAATCTTTACCATAAAATTAATTAATAAATAAAACATAAAACACATGGCATCAGCAGCAGCATCAACATTAAAAGGATATTTCAACACAGGAGATAGACCTACAGAAGCAAATTTCGCAACATTAGTAGAAACAATCGGCTACCCTTATTTCAATGGGACATCAGCACAAACTGCAGATTTTACAGCAGCAAACGGATACGTATATTTAGTAACTAAATTAGATGGTTGTGATATAACGTTACCAGTTCCAGTAGTAGGTGATAGAATCAAAATCATTTTTGGAGCAGTAACTTCAAATGCACACACAATTACAGCAGACGCAACTTCAACATTATTTAATGGATATGCTTATATGACTGATACAGTAGATATGTCATCAGGATTACAAGAAGTTCACGCACCAGATGGAACAAATGATGACGTATTCTCAATGAATGGTAGTACAACAGGAGCATCAGGAATAGTAGAATTAGTTGCAACAGCTACTAACAGATGGTTCGCAGAAGCAATGATTGA
>Ga0181389_1000658_pt1 | contig 13998 bp, 19 predicted proteins | sample 12SPOviralmetaG_FD_130121 | JGI IMG/M metagenome (GOLD analysis project Ga0181389, IMG submission 130121) | Marine viral communities from the oligotrophic San Pedro Time Series (SPOT) site, San Pedro Channel, CA, USA - 12 SPOT_SRF_2010-06-29 | ecosystem: Environmental > Aquatic > Marine > Strait...
ATTATCTAGAATAAATCTTTGAGATGCTAAACCACTATCTTTTGTAAATAAAGATTTTAACAGTGTTCCTTCTTTGATATCAATGTTAGTAAAAGTGTAAACACCTTCTGTAGGAATAATAGTTACATCTGAAGTAGTTACAAACTGATAGTTGGTACCGTTCACTCTGCTTCTAAAGACAGTACCTTTACTCATAGTCAGACTACTAGGATTGCCAGTAGGTGAATTGATTGTTATATTAACTCTTGCAGATGAAGAAGTTGAAGACCTAGGAGTATAACCTAAATGTTTAGCAAGAGACACAACGCTATCTCTCTTGACGGCACTATCAAGAAACATTTCGTTTGATACCATGTTTGCGTAGACTGCATTGTAGTGTGTATTATATGACAATAAATCTACAAGAGTGTTCATTGCTGAACCTTCAAAGTCATAGTCTGCAAATTCGCTTTGCGACTTTAAGTATGTTTTAAGATTAGTTTTGATTTCATCAAAGTCTAATTCTGTAACTCGTAATCTGTTTGTTGTTTGTGCCATTATCGTGTCCTTGTCAAGTAGGTCTCAAATACCTCTTGTTGTGTCTGATTAACTACATAAAAATATAATCTCACTTGATATTCATTATTGTCTGCATTCGATACAACATCTACAGATGTAATTTTTGCTCTTGGTTCGTGAAGAGTTATGACTTCTTCAATAGACTTTTCAATAAGTCTTCTAGTCATCATCGTATCATTTTCAAAAAGCAAATCGGCAAGTGCAGTACCTAAGAAAGGTTGAAAAGGTCTTTCAAAATATTTTGTTTGCAGTAATGCTTTAATAGATTGCTTTACTGCTTCTACGTCAGTCTTCTTCGCCACATCTTTAGTCGTAGACAACTTAGTAAAGTTAAAGTCTAGGTCTGAAAAATCTGCAGTTTGTCTTACTATCGTTGCCATACTAGTATTTATACCTTTTATCCACCAGCAAATACATTAGATGAACCTGCCGAGACAGATGTACATGCACTTATCGCATCACCTACTCTACCTGCACCTTTTGTATTTACTTTAACAGTAGATGAACCAGATGCTATTGGTGCTGAATGAGATGGACAGGGCGCACCAGGAAGCAAATGTCCTGTGTTATTATCACCTTGCCTTGACCATGCAATATTATTTACAAATACATTTGGAGACCCATCTTTTCTTGTCATAGGTGAACAATGAGGTACGTCTGCATCACCAATTCTAGTTGCCGCTGGCATGTGTCTCTCTCCTCATTAGTTCTCGCAACTTATCGTTAAATGTTGCCATTAAGTCATGTTGCTCTTCAGTATGTGGTGGTTCAGGATAGTCAGGTTCAAATCTAATTAGATTATCAAATGTGCCTGGTATATCATCATACTTTTTATATGTATGAACAACACCATTTATTAACACACAAAAGATACCTGTCATTTATCTACCTTGTCCTACATACTTTTTCCAACTTCTACGTTTATGTTTGTTCATTGTAGATGTTATAGGTTTTCTTCCTATAGAAGTACCTTTATATGTTCTCTCATGTATCGCCGTTGTCTGTCTTACTGTCTTTGCCATAACTATTTATCTCCCTAGTTTAAGTCAATTCTCTTACCATCTATATCTATGTTACCTGTAACAGTGGTTGTCTGATTACCTTTAATCTTTTCTACTACGTTACCATCTACTTGAATATTCCAATCGCCTTTGATATAAGTTGAACAGTTGGAATCAATAACTAAATTCACATCACCCTTTACATGAACATTCTCTCCACCCTCAACTAAAACCTCACTATCTTGAGTTCTCATTCTTATATCGCCATTAGGATGCATTTCGATGAAAGACCCACTCATATGCTGAATGTTAATACGTTCTGCGTTAGGAGTATCATCAATCTCTATTACATGTCCGCTTTCAGTTTGCTGTACTTTGTTATATGGGTATCTTGCATTATACGGGTTAGATTTTACATTCCATGTACTACCACTATTTGCGATAGGGTGTGCAGGATGTGCTTTGAGAATATCATTCTTCTTGATATATAATTTTGATTTCTTATCACTTCTCGCTAAACGAGATGTATCTGGTTCTTCTATTTCTACTGGATGTGTTCCTGTTGGGTCACAGAACCCTAAGTCAGTGTTAGGTCTCTCCAATGGATAACCATGAAAGGTACCCATAACAACAGGTTCTTGACAGTTATTACCATCTCTAAAGAATCCTAAGACCCACGAACCTTTGAGTAGTCCAGAAGGTGAGTGACCTAACTGCGACACTGATGCACCTGTAGTAGGCATCATAACCATCGCCCATGGCAAGTCATCTGTAGGAAGTGCTTCTTTATCTTCAGTATGAATACCTAGACATCGAACTCTAACTCTACCTATTTGTTCAGGATCATTGTGGTCTTCGACTACACCTTGAAACCAAGTGAAACCATCGAACCCCATAAAATTCTTCATATTATTACCTCTTGGTTTTATTTATACTGACAATTTCTGATTACTAGTAGCGAACCCTTTTTTACGCATCACTGTTTTTGCTACTAATTCAAACTCTTGAGTTTGCTTATCCCAATTCAAAACAAAGGGCATATTGATATCAGTTTTCATATCGCTGATTACTGCTTCAGCATCGGGACCTAGTTGCGGAATCTTCTTACCATGTTTGTTATAAGTTTGCTTAAATAGTCTTGTAAGTTCTGCAGTAGTAATCTGTTTCTTGTTACGTTCATCGTTTACTCTATCTAAAAAGTGTCGAGTAAATTCAACATCAATACCAACTTTTGCAAACAACCTATCTGCAAACTTCTCTACGCCATCTAAATCTCGTTGAGATATATCTTCTCTTATATTCTTAAAACTACGCATTCCATCCATCCTTTACGATATTCATATCCACTTTATATGAAGTTGTTTGATTACCAACAGGTTTGAACATATGAATAACATCTCGGATTAAGTATATACCCGAATACTTTTTATTATACACATCTTCAGGTCCGCTAACTTTTCTAACAGCAGGATAATTAAATTCTAATAATCTACCTGCTTGAATAAGTGAGGTACCAGGAACTTCAAAGTTACTGATAACTTCATCATCTACCTGTTTCATTATCAAATGTCTGTATAATCCATACTCATCTGCATATAATGTTCTAAAACCTAATTGTCCTTTTTGATTAGAATGCATTCTACTTTGTTTAGGACTTAGATATACTTTTATATTAGAACTAACCGCATCTGTAGGTATTGCATAATGAACACCCTTACTAATTCTAGTCATCTTACTGAAACCATCGTCAAAGTAATTATAACTATCTACTGTGTAACTTTTATGAAAAATATCATGTGTGATGTGCTTAGATGCAATAGCACCATTAAGAATATCTTTACCTATTGTATTTCTTTCTAGTACTCTAAAGTCATCTACGTTTTGTGTAGTTTCAGACCCCACCATTCCTGACATAGGTTTACCATCATTACCGACAACAGGCACACCAGGTATCTTGAACAAGTAACCTTTTTTAACTTTACCTTCAGGTCCACGCTCATTCTCAACATCACCCATAATATCTGTTATAATTACATTCTTATCTCGGTTCATCAGCGTAGAGGTTGAAAGAAATCTAAATCCTTTCGAGGTCTGAAAGAAAAAAAATCCTGGTTGATTGTCTCCACTTGCGATTGCTTTTTGAGTTACCCAAGATATTGCTTGACTTGCTTTCCATCTAGGACAAACAAATTTAAGACCACCTGAAGTCGCATCTGCCATTAGGTTTAATTTTGTATCTTTATTGTACAAGTGAGAATAGAAAACAGAAGATATGATATCAGAAGGCGATCCTTGAAAAGAAGAACTGATGCTAGAATATAAGTTATTATATCCTTCTTCACTAATCAGTTGTAGAGTATACCCTTGCTTTCTTTCGTTTATAACTATGTTGCTTACTTTTACTACACGCATCCACAAAGATACTTTTGTATCTTCAGGTCCATCTTGTGTATTGTATACGATGTGTACTATGTTACCACCAGCAATAGGATAATCTGGAATCATATCATTACTGTCGTTGATTGTTAGTTCACCTGTTTGAAAATGTGTAAGTATACTTTCATATACTACTAGATTTGAATACACATTTAATAAGTCTACAAAAGTATCCGAAGTCAATGCCTTCTTGACACTGGGAACAGTATTGTGAAACAAATTAAGTGAGGACATAATGACCTCACCACCACCTTTTGTACCGCCACTCATTTTATTCTCCTATAATACGCTCAAACTCATCTATAAACTCTTGTATTAAGTTTGGTTTTAGAATTCTAATTCTGCGTTTACTTTCGTTGAGATTTTCTTCATACTGTTTATTTGTTATAACATCAGAATTAAATGTTTGCACAGTGCCAGGAGAAGTTGTTAATTCGTAAGTTGTTTCAGTAGTAATAATCTTTGTAGTAGTATCTCCTGATGCCTGCGGTCTTTCGTAGTGATGCACACCGTTAGGTCCTGAGTTTGATGTCCATAGTTTATATAAACTCGCATCTACTGTTCCTGTACCATGACCTCTAATAGTTCCATCTGGCATATAGAATATAGTACTAGGAAACTCAGAAAATTCGTGAGTATGTGACCCACCAGAAAACCCTTGCAATCTGTCATAATTTTGTGCTTCTTTTGCAGTTAAAAACAAAGGATAATAATATCCATTAACACCAGAATAAGTTTTACCTACACTAGTATCAGTACCCTTAACAACGTATGGACCACTACCACTATACTTCTTGTTAATCATGTTTCTCAATTCACGTTCAGTTCGCGGCCAGTCATCGTATACGTCATGTATTTCATTTGTGAGTAGAATAATCCAAGCAAGTTTTGATGAATTGTAGAACTGATGAGCAAGAATATCAGGTCTCTCTCCTTCTTTAATGTCATATTCATCGTAAGAAAAAACATTTGAAGCAACATTACTATTTAATTTAACTCTACGAACAATATCTTTTACTACAATGACAGTGGCAGTATTACTTCCCGGTTTAGTAAGGTCATATATCATATCAGGAAATTTAGAAAAATAACTCATTTAGAAACCCTCTTCAATTCTGTGTTTATGTAGAGGTTCAATTTCTCTAAAGTTCATTGTACATTGTATCTCTGTTGGTTGACCGTCTCTATTCGTAGCAAACACACCAGTAGAGGTATAGTTTGTAGTGAAAGATGTTAGATAGCAAGTCGAGATTTTGTGCATATATCTATTCTCTTCATTCTTAAAACGAATGCTAATATCAAACAGTGAAGGATAGTCAAAGAATAGTCCAGATGATATCAACTCAGGATGCATATGAAATCTAAAAGTCTTAATAATATTTTCGATGGATTCTACTTCTTGTCTACTCTTAGCGGCAAACTCATATACAAACTGAAACTCTCTAAACGATACACTTTCAAATCTCTGTTCAATATGTGGGTTTGAAACTCTTCTAGTTGAAACTTCCATAATATTATTAATGTTCATACCAAACATATCTGGTATTTGAAATACAGTTTCTCCAACTAATCTTGCCGTTTGACCTGCCATGTCTGATGTGGATTCGCCTTGCATATTACCACTACCAAGTCTTGCTAATGCTCCAGCAATAGCACCCATCTTTGCTTCAGTATAGTTTGCTGTTGATGTAGCAGTGAATGCGTTAGGAACAGCAAGTGCAATAGACTGATTTAATTTTTTCAAATTCTTTGCGCCAGCAAAAGCGGCATTAACAAAGTTACCTACTGATTCCATTGCCTTTTGGGTGACGGCATTGCCTGCTGTTTTCTTTGCGGCGGGCCCAATTCCTGGTGGTGTATCAGAACCGCTTAATGCGGTGGTGGCCTTGTCCACCAGTTTTGTCGCGGCATCTCCAATGTTATTCAGCGATTCCCCAATCATATTTCCAGTATTACCAGCAGTATGACCAGTCCATGCTTTAGGTTCACCTTTAGTTCCTGACAACTTTGAGAAACTTGTTGTCTCATCATAGTATATGTCAAATATAATATGGTTGTCGTGTTCAGAATTGGCATCAATACCCATATCCATCGGATATGTTAACCCCATAGTACCATATTTTCTACCGGTCTTTCTCGGTTCTCTTTTTATTGGTGTACCGCGCAGTGTCTTTTCGAAAGGTGTGTTAAGTGCCATTGCTTTCCCTATAAATAGTAATTACGATATTATTTATAAGAGTTTTCACCATGGCATACAAAGGGAAATATTCCCCTATAAACAGAGACAAGTATCAAGGCAATCCTTCAAATGTCATATATCGCTCATTGTGGGAGCGTAAATTTATGAAATGGTGTGATATGAATCCTGATGTTATCAAATGGGGCAGTGAAGAGACTGTTATACCATACATTTCTCCTATAGATAAGAAGATACACAGATACTTTGTAGACTTCTATATACAAGTGCGTACAAATCAAGGTGAAATAAAGTCATATCTAGTAGAGGTAAAACCTAAGAAATACACAAAACCACCCACAACGAATCCAAAGAAGAAGTCTAGAAGTTGGTTCTCTGAAGTTAAAAATTGGGGTGTTAATTCTGCCAAATGGAAAGCGGCAGATGCGTATGCGAGAGATAAGAGATGGAAATTCATAATTCTCACAGAAGACCATTTGAACTAGCATAAATACTTATATGGCAGATATACGAGTACTAGAAGAAATCAGAACAGCAGGAGCGGATCAAAGACGCTCTGCACAGTGGTATCAAGACCAAGTAAAGAGTATCGTTGGTACTTCTTATGCGGCAACTAGATTTCAGCAAGACTATGCTGAGAACATGACAGGTCGTATGCTACCCGGACGCATGTACTTAATGAACTATTCAAATCCTATTGGGAAGGGAACACCTGCATTGCCTTATTATGATATGTTTCCTCTTATACTTCCATTCAACATAGAGAGTTCGACATTTACTGCTATTAACTTTCACTATCTACATCCAGTAAGTAGAGTGATGCTTTTAGAGAAGTTGAGTAGATTTAAGATAGGTGATACAGATATAGCAACAAGAATTCGTGCAGATTGGAACATACTCAGTAACTTTGCAAGATTTAGAGAAATTAGACCATCTGTGAAGAAATACAGAAAATCGCAAGTTAAGGGTAGATATCTTTTCATACAACCTGATGATTGGACAACAGCGGCAGTATTGCCAACAGAGCAATTTAGAGGTGCAAGTAAACAGCAAGTCTACCTAGACAGTAATAGAAAAATGAGGCAACGATAATGGCAATCGATAAATTTTTAGCAACAGTAAGAACAGCAGGACTCGCTAAGTCAAGTAAGTATATGGTAGTCATTGACTTGCCTAGAGGACCTATAGCAAATTCTAATGGTGTTGTCAACCCATGGAATGAAGATTTCTTTCAGAGAAATAATAACAATGCATATAATCAACTTAGAGGTGGTCAACAAATAACATCACTATACTGTGAAGCGGCATCATTGCCATCATTGAATATTGATACTAAAATGAATAAAGTTTATGGTCCAGGCAGAGAGATGCCTTACGGTCGTAGTTATACTCCTGTAAACCTTACATTCTATATTGACAATGATTATGTTATCAAGAAGTTCTTTGACACATGGATGAATACAATCTTTGATGAAAGAACTAGTCACATGAACTACTACAACGAATACACGACACAAGTACATATATTAGCACTAGATGCTAGAGGTGACAATGTACCTTTGAATCCCAGCGATATGGCCAATGGTTTCAACGCATCAGGACCTTCAACTCTTCGTGCTAGATATCAATGCACACTAGAAGAAGCATATCCTAAAACTGTAGCAGAAGTTACATACGGTGCTGGTAACGCTGAAGTAGCAAGATTACAAGTTTCTATGCAATATAGAAAATGGACCGAGACCACAACCCGCGAAGGAGTAGGTTCTTTATCAAGCGCACCCGATTTGCCGTTTAATATTAGTTATAATCCGGCAACAGGAACTACCGCAATACAAGGGGTCGAAAGACCTAGATTTGACCCAAGTAATGTTGGGCGAGGATTATATACATAAACATATAACATGGAGAAAATAATATGGCATTACCAAGACTTGATGCACCGCAATATGAGTTGACACTACATAATGGTGATAATATAAAGTTCAGACCTTTTCTGGTCAAAGAACAAAAACTACTGCTTATGGCAATGGAAGAAGATGACCAAAAACATATTCTAAATGCAATGAAGCAAATTATTTCAAACTGCGTCTATGACCAAGTAGACGTAAATAAGTTACCTTTGTTTGAAATAGAAAATCTTTTCATTCGACTACGAGAGAAATCGGTAGGAGAACAACTTGACCTGAGATTAAAATGTACCGATGAAGAATGCGGAGGTCTTACGCCTGTCAATTTAGACTTACGAGAAATTAAATACGATGTTGATGCTATTCCAGCAACCGAGTTGAAGGTTAGTGAAAATGTAGTACTTCGCATGAGATTTCCTACACTGAACAATCTAAATGATATTGAAAATCTAGAAGATGTAGAAGACAACTTTAAGTTTCTTGCAAGTTGCATTGAAAGCATTGAAGCAGACGGTAACATCTACGACCTAGAGACTACATCAAAAGAAGAAGTACAAAACTTCATCGAAAGTATGACAGTTGAACAATTCGAACTGTTGAAAGGTTTCTTTGTTAATATGCCCAAGTTGACGAAAGAACTTGAGTATTCATGTGTTAAGTGTGGTAAAGAACAAAAAAGAGTAATTAGTGGGGTGCAGAGTTTTTTAGCATAGGCCTCTCACATGATGATTTAGTTAATCATATGCAAACAAACTTTGCACTTGTTCAACATCATAAATACTCATTAACAGAACTTGAAAATATGATGCCATGGGAGAGGGAAATTTACATAACTTTGTTGACCCAATACATTGAAGAAGAAAATGAAAAAGCGAAACAGAGGAGATAGTAAATGGGAGAAGAAGAAATAAAAGCATCTGGTCATCATCCTGCCGATACAAACGGCGATGGTAAGGTCAGTGAAAAAGAACAAGCAATGTATCTAGAGTTCAAACGTAAAGAACTTGAAGATGCAGATGCAATGCGTGATGCACAACGTAAGATGGCATGGTTCTCATTGGCAGGTATGCTATTATATCCTGCTATTGTGCTAATCGCAAACTTGATTGGTATGGATCAAGCGGCCAAGATATTAGGTGATATGGCGGCAGTATACTTTGTTTCAGTAGCGGCAATAGTAGCGGCATTCTTTGGCGCACAAGCAATTAAGAAAAAGTAGGACTAATCAATGGCAGACAAAAAATCAATAGGCGGACTGAATGACGCTGTAGAAACACTGAATGCAGATAATGCAAAGTCTGGCATTGAAAGTAATGAACTACTAGGTAATATAAATGCTGGCATTCAAGACTTATATGGTGTAAATTCACAAATGCTTGAAGTGATGTCTGCACTTCAATCAGCAATGGCACCTGATGCATTCGGTGCCGCGCAATCAACAGAAGCAAATAGAGAAGGCGGAGGCGCACCTATTGTAGGTGGACCTGCTGAAGCATCTACTGTTGCACCTGTAGAAACGAAAAAGAGTACAAGTAAACTAGCAATGATAGGTGTTGCCGCCGCTGGTGCGGCCGCAGGTCTTGTTGCCGCGTTTGCAGGATTCTTAGACTTTGATGCACAGAAAGTAAAAGATAAAGTTCTCATTCTCACAAGTATTGCTGATGAAGTTGATGGTGCTGATACTGCAGAGACAGTTGCAACTCTCGGAGCATTAGGTGTAGGCCTTGGCGCGTTTGGTATTGGTTCTGTTGCTAATGGTATCGCACAATCATTTATGAAAAAAGATTGGACAAAAGGTATCGTAGCAAGCGTTACAGAATTAGTAAAAATTGGGGATCTGCCTTTTTCGAAAGCACTCAAAGGCGCCGCAAATTTAACAACTATTGGTTTGGGTCTTGCCGCGTTCGGATTAACGTCTGGTCTTGGTGCATTAGGTATGGGTCTTACGGAATCAATGCTAAAAGAAGGTTGGGCGCTAAAAATCTTAGATAGTGTCACAACGCTTGTGCAAATTGGAGATTTATCTTTTCTAAAAGCAGTTAAAGCGGCGACATCATTAACTACACTTGGTGGTGGTCTTGCGGTGTTTGGTGTTGGTTCTGCAGTTGGTGGAGCAGGTCAAGCAATCGCTGATACTATGAGTAGTGCAGGATGGGCGCAAGGAATTCTTGATAGTGTCACAACTCTTGTAAAAATTGGGGACCTACCTTTTCTTAAAGCAGTTGAGGCGGCCGCACAACTGAAAGTACTCGGTGCTGGTCTCGCAATATTTGGCGTTGGTTCTGCAGTTGCTTCAATCGCCTCACCTGGGTTTGCACAAGGTATTGTTGATAGTGTTAAAACACTTACAACTGTAAAAGACCAAATAACTGAGAAAGAAGCAACATCCTTCAAAACGATAATGAAAGAATTATCTAAGGGTATGTTAGTATTCTCTGGTTCTACTTTCGTATCTAGTCTACTAGATGGCGCCACTGGTATTCTAAATTTCTTCACTGGAGGTAAAAGTCCTATTCAGCAAATGCTTGGTGTTGCAGATAGAGAAGCAGACTTAAACAAAGGTGCTGATGCACTAGACAGAATTAGAGGCGCACTAACATCACTAAGCGCATTAAAATTTGAAGGTGGTGATTTAGGAATTAAGGATTTCGCAGATGACCTTCTTAGGTCAATACCACTAATTGAAACTGCTATCATGGGTGGTAAGATAGATGGCGGTATTCTTCCATGGGCAGATGATATAGAATTCAAAGGTCTTGCATCTGGAGACATTAAGTATGCAGAAGCAGTAAAGAATATCGAATCCCTTAGAAAAGCATTAGGCGCAGAAGTTAGTTCATCAAGCGGTGCATCAAGTGCTGGATCATCTTCTGGTGTACCAGACTTCGTTAAAGTTCCCGTTTCACCAGACACAGGTGCCTCGCTGAAAAAACCTGCAGACATAAAAATTGAAGAAACAGGACTAACAGTACCATATGACAGAAAAGAGAGAGTACTAAGAGCAAGACAACTTGCAAAAGAACTGGGTTTAGGTAATGCTAAAAAAGCAACATATGAAGGAAACATTCCTACATCTGTTGATAGCATTGAAGTTCCTGCATGGTTATACACTAATGATGAGATTGACGCCATCAATGGTGCTAGAAGCATGAGAGCAAGTATGAATAATACTACTCCTACTCTTATTCCTACTAGACAATCAGGACAAGACTTACAGACTGCACAAGCAGAAGCAAATGCGAATGGTACAAACGGACAAAGTAGTTCTATGGTACAAGTGAACAACAGCGCACCTACATCAGTAAATAATAATTCAAACACACAAGTAGCAATGAGAAATCAACATCACAAACCTGATAATCTTGAACTTCAGATACTTGGCGTATTTTAACGGAGAATATAATGGTACTAAGAAAACTATCTAAAAAAGTAATTTACGGATCAACTTTGTTGGGTCATTATGGTGTAGACATAACAGATGTTACGTCATCGTCAGCAACATTTGTAAATTGGGGGGCATCATCTTCTTATAGACCAGTTCATGGTGATTCCAATATGGAAGTTACAATAACGGGTTCTGCATTTCAGACAGGTAACAATCGCGCTGATACACAAGAAAAAAGTAAAATGCAACTTTTAATCAATGGTCAGGTAGAATATATACAGGTTGCATTAGGTCATATGACTAGCGGTATTGGTGCGCTAACAAGACATTATTATAATCCTAGATTTAATCAACATAATGCGAGACAGGAGTTTCATGCAAATAATTTCGGAACATCAGTATTTATGACCCATATGCATCAAGTTCGTGATACTAATCTAATGGAGTTTCAATGTCAAGTACAATCAGATGGCGGTACCTCTGTGACATTCGCTGATGGTTATATGACAATAACTGAAATGTCTGTAGACCAGTTCGGCAATACCGCCTAATGTTTATCTTAGTTGTTAGTGCAGTGTGGGGTGAATTGCTCACAGTACCGACAACATACAAGTCTCGCGAATTGTGTGTATATCACGCAGAACAAATCCTAGAAGAACGAATGAGAGACTTTCAAGTAGGAACACCTATTAGTTATAAGTGTATCAGTATACTACTTGATTAGCAGATGCTATAAAATTAAAGAACCAAACAGCGGCAACTAACATACCAACTATCATCGCTAAAGAAACTCCAATCTCAAAATATTGATACATCTTCGCTTCGCGCTGTGCCTTTTCGCGAATTGCTTGTTTTCTTTGCTCTTCTCTACGATGCGCCGCTTCTGCTTGAAACTTAATCCAATCTTGCCACATGCCAGCGCGACCCGTATAAATCATAAGTTCTCGCAACTCATTTTCTTGTTCTTTGATTGTTTCAAGTGCCATGAATTCTTCAAGGTCTGACTTATCAGATTTTTGACTTTTGTTGACTTCTATTTGTAATTTGCTTTTGGCGTCAAAATAGTTGAATAGACCCTCACCCATTTGATGTAGGTCTTTTCCTTCTTGTACAAATTCCTTAACGGTTTTGAATGCGGCAGTCGCAAGTGCTAATTCAGCAAGCATGGCATTTTGATTCCTCTATGTTAGAAAAGAAGAATATAATTCACCAAAGATATTGTGTAGGTCACTCTCTCAATACTATTTATAAAAAAAGAGGTCAACAAAGTGACCCCTTTTTATTTTCAACTGTTACTTTTAATTAATTACCTGATAGAGTTACGATGTACTATCAGACCAAACTAGTATAAGGCGCATAATTAATTAGGAAAAACTTCCCATCTCCTATAGTGTTGGTTATTCATCTGCGGCAAGTTTGCTGAAGTAACTCATTGCTTCGTCATCTTCATCATCACTTACAGTCGATGTCTCCACCGCTGGCGTAGTAGATTTCGCTTCTTCTACCCATGGTGCTTTCTCTTCTGCAACAGGTGCTGGCGCACTTGGTGCAAAAGTCTCTGGTGCTGAATTTAAGTTCAGTACCAAATCTAGTTTCGCTTTCAACTCATCGTATGACTTGAAGTTTGAAGGAGCAATAAACTCGCTCAAGTTATATTGTGTTTTCCACAATGCTTCAATCTTCGCATCATCACCTTCGAACAAAGCAGACTTACTATCAAACTCTGATTTATCGTAGTTAGTAAAACCTTCTACTTTTCTAATCTTTAGTTTGAAGTTAGTGCCAGTCCATGGGTCGAAAGGATTAACAGGTGTCTCATCTTCGAACTGTGGTTTCATCTGGTCAGTAATCTTATCAAAGATTTTCTTACCAAACTTGAACAGTTTGACTTGACCCTCATTCTCAGGATGCTTAGGATCAGAAACCACTAAGACGTTAGCGATATAAGAAAGTCTACGCTTCTGCTTTCTCGCAATGTCTTTGTTCGCTTCGGTACCAGAGTTCCAAAGAATAGAGTTATACTCTGCAACCGGGTCTTTCTGATTGAGAGTGGTGAGTGAGTTTTCAATATACCACTTACCAGTAGGACCTTGAAACCCGTGATTAAATACACGAACCCAAGGAAGTTCATTGCCTTCCGCTTCAGGAAGAAAACGAACGACAGCATAACCATTACCAGACTTATCAAGTTCTGGACGCCAGAAGCGGTCATCTTGATTGCTGTTGTTGCTTTGCTGTGGGGAGTTTACTTTTTCTACTTGTGAAAGTAGTCTTGATAGATTGTCGTTAGACTTTTTTAGTTGTGCAAAATTTGTCATTTATATTACCTCGTATGTACGTTATATTGCGTTGTATAAGTTTATCTTATCCACTTAATCATTATATGTCACTATTTATATGACTTTCATCATATTTCTGTATACTACTATACACTATTACCTTGTATTTGTCAACATTAAAATCAAGAAAAGGTCGGTACTTAATCAACTTTCGCCGTTCTTCTTTCCAGAAAAA
>Ga0181389_1000665_pt1 | contig 13935 bp, 15 predicted proteins | sample 12SPOviralmetaG_FD_130121 | JGI IMG/M metagenome (GOLD analysis project Ga0181389, IMG submission 130121) | Marine viral communities from the oligotrophic San Pedro Time Series (SPOT) site, San Pedro Channel, CA, USA - 12 SPOT_SRF_2010-06-29 | ecosystem: Environmental > Aquatic > Marine > Strait...
GGAGACATTACAACAGGAATTAAAAATGTTCATATAGGTGCATATGCTGCTTATAGAGCATCAGATGCACAAAATAATACTGCAGTAGGATATGCGTCTTTATCAGCAGCATCAGTAGGCTCTTATAATACTGCTATTGGTGCAGGCGCGTTGGCAGCTAACACTGCAGCTGCTAATACAGCAGTTGGTTATAATGCCCTTTCAACTACAACCACAGCAACACAAGTAACAGCACTAGGACATAGAGCAGGTGAAGATTCAACTGGTAGTTCAAATACTTTTATAGGGTTCTTAGCAGGAGCAGAAAATAGTACAGGAAATCAAAACTGTTTTATTGGAGCTTCAACAGCAGAATCTGGAGTATGTACTGGTCATTCTAACACTGCAGTGGGTGGTAATAATTTTACTGGAATTACATCAGGCTCTCTTAATACTGTTATGGGAACTCATGCCATGCGTAATTTCCAAACAGGTGAAGGTAATGTTGCAATTGGATATAACGCAAAAAGATTACACTCATCAGGAGATGATGCTGTAGTCGTAGGAAATCATGCAGCTTATAACATGACAACTGGTAGAACAGTTGTTGTGGGTAATGAAGCTTTTTACACAGGAACAAGCACAGATGATTCAGTCTTTATTGGAAACCAAGCAGGTTATAATGTTACTACTGGTTATACAAATGTAATCATTGGAGATAGAGCTGCTGATAGTGCTCTTACGACTGGATATGCTAATACTATGGTAGGGTATAAGGCAGGAAGAAGTAATGGCGGTTTTGCAAATTCTTTTTTTGGCTCAGGTGCAGGAAGTAGCAATACAGGTGCATACAATACCGTTGTAGGTGCAGGTGCTTCAGTAAGTGGCGCAAGCAATGGTGGTATAACAATTGGGTACGGAGCAACATCAGGAGCAGCAGGCACATACGCAACTCTTGGTTTTGGTGGAAGTAAATCTTGGATTTCTTTGGGTGCTACAGGTTGGAGTGGAAGCTCAGACGAAAGGTTAAAAGAAAATATACGACCTAGCGAAGCAGGACTTGCATTTATAAATGATTTAAAACCAGTTAATTTTGATTGGCGCAAAAGAAAAGATATTGATGCTGAATTATCAAATCATAAAGCTGAATCTGATGCTAGGTATGAACAAGATAATCCAATAGGTAAAATTGGTTTTATTGCCCAAGATGTGAAAGCAGCGTTGGACAAACACCCAAATGTAATTTCACATTTATGGGAAGAACAAGATGATGGCACACAGGCATTGACACCAAATGAATTGATACCTATGTTGGTAAAAGCAATACAGGAACTTTCAGAAGAAGTGGAGAAATTAAAAAATGTCTAAAACTGTAGATCAAATACTTCGTGGCGCAGATGATTCTGTAACTTTAATAAATCAAATAAATAGTGGTGATTTTTCATACTTCATGGAAGGTTATACACAAGCAGTAGTTAATCGCAGAGTACAAGAAAATGTAGACTACTTGGAAATTGTGCTAACTATGTCGCCAATGGATGATAGTGACTCTACACCTGATGTAGAAGGTTCATCTGTAGATAAGTCAAGTTACACAGCAGCCATAGCAACAGGCAAGACTTATATTTCCAATAATTCTTAATGATGATAAGATAATAATTTTTACAGGAACAAAAAATGAAAAATGAGCTGGCTTAAAAAGTTTTTAGTCTTTATAAATCCGTCTAATATTTGGCATACAGTTAGGGCAAGAGATATCAAGGGTCGATTTATTGCAGATGATCCTTCCACAAAAAAAAATGAAGCATACACCAGAGTCCGCAAGAAAAGAGGCAGACCGCGCAAGAGAAAATAATGTATGAATATAGCTGTAAGGTTCTTCGCGTTGTAGACGGAGACACTGCAGATGTTTTAATTTCTTGTGGTTTTGATATTTACCATAAGTGCAGAATTAGACTTTACGGTGTAGATACTCCTGAGTGCAGAACAAGAGATAAAGATGAAAAAGTCAGGGGCAAGCTAGCTAAATCTTTTGTTGAAAACACAATTGAAACGGGCGATGAAATTATTATTAGGACTAGGCTTAAAGATTCGAAAGGAAAATTTGGCAGGGTTCTTGGAGAAATTTTAGTAGACTCTATTAATATTAATGAAGAGCTTGTTAGAAAAAACTTAGCGGTTAGATATTTTGGTCAAAGCAAAGATGATGTTGAGGCAGAACATCTTATAAACAAACAAAAACTCATAGATAATAAGGTATACACACCAAAAAATTAAAGACCTGTGATATCTTTTTCGCATGGTTTTACTTCAAAGATATAAATTTATATTTGCCTTTTGTGCACTGCTTTCAATGCATGCACATTCAGATCAGACCGGAGACTGTGATGCTGGTACTCAGTACTGTGAAAACAATGGTCTAACTACAATTAATACGACAGTTACGACAAATACAAATCAAAATACCAACGTAAATAATAATACCAACAATAATAACAACGTAAATAATAACACCTCGGTTGCTACAAATACCAACAATAATAATAACGTATCGAGCAATACTAATATTTCAACCAATACAAATAATAATACTAATAATTCAACATCTAATAATGTTAATCAAAATAACAATGTAAATACTTCAACCTCAACATCAAACTCTACTGTAAATTCAACGGTAAATCAGAATGTTACTAACACAAACAATTCAACATCTACTAGTAGTAACACCAATCAGAACACAAACATTAACCAATCAACATCAGAATCAAATGTTAAGACAAACAATGTTAATCAAAACAACAACAACACAAAATCTGATAATACTAATAGAAACATAAACGAGTCTAATAGCACTCAAACCATTAATCAAAACGTAAGAAGCAAGGCGCCGCCAGCAAGCGCTATTGCTCCATCTATAATGTCTTATTCACAGGACCTATGTACCGTTGGTCGATCTGGTGCTTTTCAAGGACAGGTATTTGGTTTTTCTACCGGTGCCACTGTTACAGATGAAAACTGTGAACGCTTAAAACTTTCTAAATATTTATATGATACGGGCATGAAGGTCGCTTCAGTATCTATTCTGTGTCAAGATGAAAGGGTGTTTAAGGCTATGGAGATGGCGGGAACGCCCTGTCCATACAAGGGAAAAATTGGCAAAGATGCAACCAAGGCTTGGGCTGAAAACAAATCCAAAAGACCAGATGTTAAAGAACAAGAAAAATTATTTATACAAATGTGTACGCATGATTCCAATCCCAGCAGAGAAAAAATAAACAAAGATGTTGTTGGCGCAGTTAAGGTTATATATACAAGAAAAACTAAAACCAATAGACAATGTCGAAAAGAATTTTATGCTACGCAATAGCTAGTCTGTTATCATTTGGTGTATATGGACAATACACCTATGAATCAGAACAGGACTTATATCACCTACAAACAAATGCTAATAACTTTGAGGGCGAGTTAGCATACTCAGTATCTGATGATGGAATTTCTCCCGCAATTGACCTTTCTTTTGATTTTACTTTCTATGGGTCTACATTTAGCCAAGCGAGAATGGCAACCAACGGATGTCTCCATTTTGGCTCTAGTGGCAGCTATTGTAACGACTATACTCCTGACCCTATCAATGGACAGCATACTTATACCATATACGCCTTTTGGACAGACTTAATTAGAGACAACAATTCTCGCATGAAGTCTTGGGGGGACTCAAGCAAAATGATTTTTGGTTGGTATGATTTAAGAGAATATAATAGGGCATCAGACAACAGCTTTGAAATAATACTTTGGAATAACAATTCTTTTGATCTTCGTTATGGTCATCTTGATATTATTAATCATGATGTATTGATAGGAGAGGTGGGTGCTAATAAAGATAATTCATACACCTATTATTATCATGACGAATGCAGCACAGGCACAACGAACTCATCATCTTGTGTAAATAAAAACTGGAATGAAACATCTATAAACACCACATTAGAAAATGGTGGGTCTTTATACGGATCGGGCAGTGGCAACAATATTGATTGTAGCAACCCCCTCAACAATACAAGCTGTACAGGTTATGCAGAAGCCTATCAAACGCAACAGTGTGACATAGATCAATTATATTCTAATTCATGCCCATATTATTGGGAGGCATATGATGATCTACAGTGCTCTCTTGACCCACAATATGGACCATTTTGCCAAGGATATAGACAAGAAGAGTCTATTGCATATTTTCAAGAAGAAGAGCTATTTGATTATGGCTATGAGGAGTATGACACTCAGTATGACGTTTTTGAAGAGCCGCCAATGTTTGAAGAATTTTTTTATCAAGAGCCTGAATTTGTTTTTGATGAGGAAATAATATTTGAGCAAATATTTTTACAAGAAGAATACTATGATCCATTTGAATCCATACATAATTTATCAACGCAAGAAGAAGAACTCTTTATCCCAATAGAAGATTTAATGTTAGAAGAGTTTATTTTTCAAGAAACATTTCTTGTTGAAGATTTTAGAGAACCAGATACATTTATTGAATTAGAAACTATTGAAGAATTGGAGGAGTGGTTTGAGGAAGAGACAGCAGTGGAAGAAGAGGTTGCGCATGCAGAGGAGCCGGAGGAAGAATTCATTGAAGAAATTTTTGAAGAAGAGGTTGTAGAAGAGGTCTTTGAGGAAATGGAAGAAATGGAAGAAGAAAGGCTTGCGGATGCAGAAGAAGAACTTACAGAAGAAAATTTTGATGCAATTGAAAAAGAAAATACAAAAGGAAAAAGATCAACTAGCAGAGAGGTAGCCCTAAGAGTGGTTGCATCTACAATAAGAACCGCAAATCAGAGTGTTAGCGATACTAATGCTGGTAATTCTATACATGCTACAGGTAATAGCGTGGCTGCTGGAAATGCTGTAAGTAACTCATCTACCGCTGGTTTTAGTACCAGCAGCTCGCCTAGTATGTCAGATCAATTTGCATCATCTACAGCTCAAACCAATCAAGTTTTAAGTATGAGTTTTGATTCATCTAATATTTCTAGCACAGCGGAAAACAATATATCAGCAACCTCAATTTCTTCTGGTGTTGTTGTAAACGATAAAAGCTCTGCAATAGATTCTAGTATTGATTTTAGCTCTGGCTCAGATTTATCTGCTTCTGATTCAGATAAAATAGCCGAAAACATTTTAGATCAAAATATGAAAGATGCTCAACAAGACGTGATGGATGCTCAAGAGCAAACTGGTCAGTACGGATCAGAGGATATTGTGATATCTTATATAGGATTTCTTCCCGGCTTTAATAGTTACAGGGCTGTGTCTATGCCGGAGAAAGAATTTTGGTATGAGCCTAAAAGCATTTATACTAATAACACTATATTAGATAATAATGCTGCTTTTTACAGCATGTCAAAGCAAAGTATTAATACTTTAACTGATTTAAAAAACATGCAACCAAATTTATAGGAGATTTTATGGATTGGTTTAAAAATCAAACAACACAATTAATTGCCCTGTTTGGAATAGTTACAACTCTTGCCGGATTTGGATATCAGGGAGCCGGCTATATTAATAGAATAGAAAATTTAGAAGCCAAGATTGGCGGAATAGGAGACACAAAAAATGCTCAACAACAAATTGAAGAACGGTTTGCTGCAATTGAAAAATCAGTGCAGTATCTTGAAAAAGAAATTGATGGGATTAATGTCCCGGACACAACAGAAATTAAAACAGATATTGCAACGCTCAAAGCAAGCCTGTCTGGACTTTCTAGCGACATTAAAAAGATAGAAAGCAATAATAAAAATCCTTTAGCGGAGTAAGATATGAAATTTGGATTAATTAAAAATGTAGTAGGGGCGCTTGCTCCAACTCTGGGATCAGCTTTGGGTGGACCTTTGGGTGGTCAAGCTGCAAGCGTTGTTGCACAAGTGCTTGGATGCAAGCCTGATCCAAAATCAATAAATCAAGCTATACAGCAAGCAACGCCAGAACAAATGCTTGAACTAAAAAAGGCTGAGGCTGAGTTTGAGTTGCAAATGAAAGAGCTTGAAGTAGATATATTTAGCCTCGAAGTTGAAGATACTAAAGATGCACGATCTAAATTTAGTAAAGATTGGACCACAAGAACTCTTGGATTTATAACCATTTCTGGCTTTATGGGTTACATATTTTTAGTAACACTACAACCGCCAGAACAAAACAGCGAAGCCCTTATTAATCTGGTTTTAGGTTATCTCGGAGGGTTGGCAAGTGCGGTTATTTCATTTTATTTTGGTGCATCACATACACCGGATAAAGGTTCGGAATAAGTGTGGCGGGCTTTAAATTACAAACTTTTAGTGGGCTTAATAAAAAAATTAGCCCAAGACTATTGCCTGATGATGTTGCGCAAGAGACAAGTAACGCATTTTTGGATCGCGGAAGATTAGAAGCCCTTCCAATAGACCTTAATGATTCATCTGAATCAGGACCAACACATCCTGCGTCTCATATTTCCTCATCGACTAAGACAATATTTAAAGCAACAAATAGTAACTGGTTTACATTTAATGACGAAGTAGATGTTATTAAAAGTCCAATACGAGAAGATTCTCATAATAGATTTTATTTTACAGGTGTAAGCGGCTCCTCTGGTTTTCCAAGAATGGTAGACGCAGCATCTGGGATTTCTGGTAACGGTCCATATCCAACAACAACATTTAGACTCGGATTACCAACACCGGCGGCATTTACATCTGCTCCCAGTGTTAATAACGCTACAGCAGCAACCGGCGCAACAACCAGCTCAAGAGCTTATATTTATACTGAAATTACTACATTTGGTGAAGAGGGACCACCCAGTGTTGTAACAACAAGCGATATTGTAGATGCGTCAAACGGAGCAACCGTTACCATTTCTTTGCCGGCAGCAACAAGCGGAACATATTCAATTGCAAAAAGAAGAATATACAGAACAGACCTTAATGGTATTTTTAGATTTGTAAAAGATGTTTCTGGAACAGCGGCTGGAACAACCACCGAAGCCGTACTGGACGCCTCTCTCGGGGAAGAAATAGAATCAACAGACAATCTAGCCCCGCCAGACGATGTATCATCTAATCATCCTGACGGTCCAATGTTTGGTATTACAACCATGCCCAATGGAATAACAGCAGGTTTTAGTGGCAACACTTTATTATTTAGTGAACCATTCTTGCCTCACTCATATCCAAGAGCCAATCAACTTACCACGGCGTCAGACATAGTTGGTATAACATCTATTGCATCTGGACTGCTGGTTACTACTAAGGGTAAGCCGGTAATGGTTTCTGGAACAGACCCAAGAGCCATGGCTTCAACAGAAATAGATGCTAACCTTCCAAATACAAATAAAAGATCGTTGGTTGATATGGGAGAATATGCAATATATGCATCTCCGGACGGATTAGTCCTTGCAACAAATTCAGGCATACAGTTAATATCACAAACATTTTTAACAAGAGATCAATGGCAGTCTTACTATCCTGATAACGTAGAAGGTTATGAGTATGAAGGAAAATATATAGGATTTACTTGGAATGGCTCTGACTCGAATACTAAAAAGGGTTTCTTGTTTGATCCTCGAGGTCAAAAAAATGCATTTGTTGATTTGGATTTTTATGCTCATGCCGGTTTTAATGACAGAGAAGAAGACGAGCTTTATCTTGTTATTGATGGCACCCTTAAAAAGTTTGCCAGAGGAGCAACCAACAGAACCTATACTTGGAAATCCAAAGAGCATTATACAAACAGACCCATATCACCCGGTGTAGCAAAAGTTAGTGCTGACTCTTATAACAGTCTTACGTTTAAGTTGTATGCTGATGGCTCTTTAAAGCATACACAAACAGTAACCAACAATAATATATTTAGACTACCCGGAGGTTATCAGGCTAAAGCATTTCACATAGTTTTACAGGGCACAGACGCTGTAAATGAGGTGTGTGTTTATGAAAGCCCCGGAGAAATAACCTAATGGGAAAGCCCAAAGGAACACATGTAGTACCAAGGGGCTTTGATCCAGAGGCAAAAAGATTTGCGCAATCTGTTAACGAGTCTATTGGGGTTTTAAAAGGAGAACTCGGCGATCCCCTTGACGCAGCCGTAACATATAAAGACTTAATAGACTCTGGCATTGCCAAAAGAGATATAAGAATAAATTCTAACGGAGAAATTACAGGCGTTGCTAGTGGTGGCGTTTTTATTGTTCCGGGTGACGGTCCGGTTTTAGATGTTCCGCCTGCACCAACAGGTCTTTCTGTTGGAGCTGCTTTTCAAAACATTTTAATAGACTGGGACCTTGCTGCATTTAATGGTTTTTCTCATGCAGAGGTATGGGCTGCAACCACCAACAATTTTGCAAACAGGGTTTTTGTTGGACAGACAACAGCAAATGTTTTTTCACATCAGGTCGGTACCAGTCAAACCAGATACTATTGGGTTAGGTTTGTTAATACACAAAATGTTGTCGGACCGTTTAATTCTACAACTGGCGTTGGGGGCACCACAGCCCTCATTGATACACAGCACATTGCTGATTCTTTGATCACAGCTGCCAAGCTTGTAGATGGTGCGGTTACTGAAGTTAAGATAGCTACCGATGCTGTAACCAACGCCAAGATAGCAGTAGATGCTATTCAAGGAGATGTTATAGCCGCATCAGCCATCACCGAAACGAAGATAGCAACAGATTCCATTAGTTCGGCGAAGATACAAGCAAGTGCAATTATTGCTGGCAAGATTGCAACTAACGCAATTGTTGCTGGCAACATACAATCTAATGCAGTAACCGCTGACAAGATACAAGCCAACGCAGTTAACGCTGATAAAATTGCTGCCAACAGCGTAACTGCAGCAGAGATGGCAACGGGAACAATTACTGCTGCATCTGGAGTTATTGGTAACCTTGCAATTGGTTCTGCACAAATTATTGATGGTGCAATTGAAAATGCAAAGATTGGAAACTTAGCAGTTGATAATGCAAAGATTCACAGTTTAAGTGCATTAAAAATAACCTCAGATCAAATAGATACAGCGCGAATTAATGTTTCTGGTTTAATTACCGCCGGGGGAATAATTGTTGGCAGTGATCTTTCTACCAATGGTGGCACAACGATTCATGGCGGCAACATCCAAACCAATACAATTGCAGCAAACAGATTAACAATTACACCACTTGAAGCGGGTCAGGCTGCTGGAGATATTAACAGTAACTCAACCACGATTGATGGGGGCAAGATATCAACCAACTCCGTAACCGCCACTCAAATCAATACAGCCAATTTGGTCTTACCATCGTCTGGAGCGGCAGAACAATTAATTGGACCTTGGACCCCATCAAACACTATGCAATACAAGTTTGTAACAAGCGTTGGCTCGGGGGCTGGTTTTTATCATGGCTTTGTAAGAATGAGAACAGGTACTAACCACATAAAAACTGTAAGTATGGTATTTTTTGATTCAGCAACTTCTGCAATAGTTTACGACAGTGGAAGCACCACCACCTTACCCGGTCTGGTGACTAGGTTCCAAAACGCAGCAGATTCAGCAAATATACCATTGGCATTTGAATACACGGGCAGCAACACGGTAAATTTATTTATTTACGCACAAGCAGACTCTGCACCAGACACCCTATATGTAACCGCAAGATTCTATAAATATAGTGTTTAATGGAGAATAACAATGAGTGAATGGACAATGCGAGATTATACTTACACATATGAGCTTATATCATATAAGGTAGAACAAGAAGGCGATATTACTGATATAGTAACAGAGGTTAATTTTAATGTTACTGCTACGGACGCATCTTCTAATACCGTTACTTTTCCTTGGAGATTTGTTTTTTGTAAATATACAACATCAGGAACATGTCCGATGACCGGCAAAACAATTAACTATACACCCCTTACAGACCTTACAGACGCAAAAATTATTGCTTGGATTAAATCAGCTTTTGCATATCAAGATAGGGACATAATGTTAAACCATCATGCTGCACAATTGCTTGAGGGCAGAACTTCTGATAATCCAGTTCCACCGTCTGATTAGTAATATAGGGCTACATTAATGGTAAATTTAGTGATATCTTACAGGAAATATGTTAACCAGAGTTGATGTTAGACAGTACTGGGATTACATCTCTTCAGGTCTAAATAAGATTAAAGAAGAGTCAAATCCAGACTGGCGGGTTGAAGACATATACGCGGCTGTTTTAAATAACTCTGCTGAGCTATATGTTGATTTGGAAGAATCTAAGTGTGGAAGTTTTATTATTCTACAAGAGAAGCCAAATCCTTTTAATCTAAATACATCCCTTTTAGTTTGGATAGCTTATGATGTTAGAGGCGGAGCGGCTGATAAATATATGCACGAAATAGAATGTATAGCCAGAGACAAGAACTGCAATAAGATTGAGTTCTGGACTCCGTGGATTCAACTGGCAGAAGCATTATCAGACAAGGGTTATAAAACTAAATATTATATAGTGGAGAAAAATTTATAATGTCAGGTGGCGGATCAAACAAAATCAAAGATACTAAAGCTCAAAAAGCTTTGGCGAAAATAGCAGCTAAAAGATTTAACCTATATCAACAATATTATGTCCCTCTAGAAAACCAGTTCATGAGTGATGTATTTAAAATGAACTCTCCAACAGAAATGGAGAACGTACAATCTTTTGTTACTGCATTACAACAACCTAAGTTTCAAAAACAAAAAGTCATGCAAGAACAACAAATGTTTGCTCAAGGCGCAGATATTACTAGCGGTCAATTCCAAGACACATCTGCACAAATGACAAACGCACAAGCCAGAGGAATGGGCACAGGAACAGCCGAAGCATTGTCCGGTCAGTTAGATAGATACTATCAGGGCATGGGAAATATTATTGCTATGGGTCAGGGACAGGCTGGTCAAGCAATGTCTGGTCTGGGAGATGTTGGCGCGTTGGCTCAAAAAAGAGGCATAGCCGAAGCACAATCTGATATGTCATCTTATGCAAACACACTAGGTGCGGCAGGAACAGGTCTGGGCTTGGCTTACGGATATAGCAGAGGAAAAAGCGGATATGGCTGATCCTACTACAAATTTATATCAAGGCGCATCTATGACAGATACTTACGATTATTCTGGCGGTTATCAAAATATGTATAATCAAACGCCGGGAAATTATTTTGTAGACCCCTACAGAACAGGAGATCAGGCAGCTCAGGATACGCTTGCAGATTTGTATGAGGCAGAGTTTCAAGATTATTTGAATAGATTCTTTCCTGTAGAGCAAGACCTTATTCAACAAATGACTACCGGTTTTGAGGGCTTACAGCAAGAAGAGATTGGCAGAGCCCAACAAGCAACAGCAACTCAATATGCAAATGTGCAAGGACAACAAGCCAGAAGAATGGCAGGATATGGATTACAAATGAGTTCTGGTTATGCGCAGGATGCATCCAGAGGGGAGACAAGCGCTATAGTCGCAGCAAGAAATTTTGCAAGACTTAGATCAGAAGAAAGAAGAGATCAAATTCTTTCAGGCGGCATTGGAAGCGCATTAACACAAAAATCAGTAATTAGCGGTTAGGAGAAACAATGGCAGGATTAGGCGGATTAATAGCACAGGGTAGAACACAGAAGAAACAAGCGCTTTCTGGTCTTACTATTAGTGCTCAACAAGAGGCAGCAAGAAATGTTGCCCAAGAACAGCTAGACGCACAAAGAGAAGCAGCTCAAATGAATGTAGCCGGAACACTTGCTGGTGTAGGTGGGGCGGCGTTGATGACCAAAGGAGCAGCGGCGGCAGCAACTAAAACAGCGACAGCAACAGCCGCATCCACAGGAACGGGTGCAGCGTTAATGGCAGCGGCGCCATGGGCAGCATTAATTATAGGCGGAGGATATCTTCTTAAGAAGTTATTTGATTAAGCATGAGTTTTTCAACAGGATTTAAAGATGGTTTTGGTTATTACAAAGCTTTTTCCGACATGGAGCAAGACAAGCTTTTAACCGGAGCAAGATTAAAAACAGAAGAGCTAAGACAACAAGCCTATCAATCAGACATTACTGAGTCTGAAGAAACCAGAGATGTTCGCATGGAAGGTATTAAGGCTCAATCAGATTTTCAAGTAGCCAGAGCAGAAAAAACAAGAGCTGAGACAGATGAGTTTATTGCGCTAGCAGATCAAAGAAAAGAATCTGCTAATTTATTATTAGAGTCTAACAGAGCAACCTTAGACAGAAATAATATTTTATTAGAAGAAGCAAAAATGAATCTTCAAGATAAAACACAACAAGACGCAATTGAAAAAATGATTAATGTTTCAAATCTTTTAACAGACCCAGACATTGATACTGATGTTGCTGCTAGCTTTATGGAAGATGCTTTGATTGATTTAAGGGAAACAATAGATTTTACAAAATTTCAAGAAGATTCTTACTGGCAAGGGTGGGAGGCGATTAGCCCAAAGATTGAAGCCGGAGACTTTGAGAGTATAGCTAAAGAAAATCCAGATGCTTTGTCTAACATATTTAAAGAAAACCTAAGAGTATTTAATAATAAAAATTTTGTTACTAAAGATGGTAGACAGGGAGTGATACAAAACGTCACCTTGGCTGGTGGAGACGATGGCTTTGTAGCTTTAGATCAATCTGCAAATATGATGGTAAAAGGAAGATATGAAGTTTTATTTCAGGGCGCAACAGAGCCAGAGATTTTTGAAACATACATGCCAGACAACGCCAAGAACTTAAAAACTATATCTGAAGACACCGAGGGCGTTGATGCTAAATCAATCTCTATAGCAGACATAGTTGATAAGACAGCAGCAGAAAAAGACTTTGCTTATATGTTGGTTAATAATCCAAAGATGTTAGAAACATTTACCAAAGCCGCCAAAGGAGCAACAAACTTTCAAGGCAATCCAGAGCAAATCAAAGACAAGGCAAAACTTTATTTTGATATTAAAGACAATGCCCAAGCAAGACTGGGCACAATATTTAAAACAGCAGAAGATTTTCAGGCTGAGGTTTTTGGAGGAGAGTCAGAATTTCTAGAGTCTCTTTATTCTAATTTACCTTATGACATATCCAGTAAACATATTGAAAGAACAACTGATCCATATGATGATGAAGATTTTGTATTTTCATATAAATCAGGATCAAGCGCAGGTTTAATTCAAGATGATTTTATTAAAACTTATATAAATCCAGAAAAAATTTCTTCACAAATTGAAAATACTTACGCTAGGTTTAATAGTTTTTCTCAAAAAAATCCCGGTCAAAAAGCACTATATGATTTTGGTGGCTTGGCAATGATTGATTTTGATAAATCAACTTCTTATGTAGATGCAACCCTAGAAGACACCTTTGGTTCCGTCAGATACACAGATTATAAAAACGAAGCGGCGGTGCTGTTTAGCAAAGCTTATCCCGGCAAGGAGCTCAAGGATGCATCGGATGCAGAATATCTTGCATTCATGGAATCCTTTATTAACAGAAGACTTAAATTAGGTAGATAGAGTGTGGCAGATTCATTTGATTTTACAGACCCTCTCAGGGGTGTTGACGACTTAAACGAAGGTCAGGAGTTTCCTGAGCCAGAACTACCTCCAATGGTCCAAGAGGGCAACGGAGAGTTTGATTTTAATTATCCACTTAAAGGCGTAGACCTTAGCAGCTTACCAATTGTTCCCAGAATAGCAGCAGAATTTGGCAGAGAGGTTATTGCAAAACCTGTTGCCGGAGTCATGGCTGAGGCTGACAAAAAATATCCAAACAGTTTTTTTGAAAATGCTTTGTATATGGGAGATACAATTAAAGGTATTGCTCTTGCGGACAACTTCAAAAAAATGATAGCGGGCTTTGAACTGTCCGGACAAGAAGAGTTTGCAAAAATTCAAAGAGGCGATTCACCAAACGTAGTTATGACTCCGGGATTATTTGGCA
>Ga0181389_1000667_pt1 | contig 13906 bp, 23 predicted proteins | sample 12SPOviralmetaG_FD_130121 | JGI IMG/M metagenome (GOLD analysis project Ga0181389, IMG submission 130121) | Marine viral communities from the oligotrophic San Pedro Time Series (SPOT) site, San Pedro Channel, CA, USA - 12 SPOT_SRF_2010-06-29 | ecosystem: Environmental > Aquatic > Marine > Strait...
AAGGTTCTTTACCTTTTCGGTAAACATATCTTTTGACATGCTATCAAGTTGATCAATCGGTATGTTCAATAAGTTAGCATCGATACGTTCAGCAATTCTTTCTTCTGCCATTTCCATGGTAATGTATAGAACGTTCTTTCCTTCTACAAGAGCTGCAGCGCCAACATGACACATGAATAAAGACTTACCAACACCAGTACCTGCAAGGGCAATGTTAAGCGTCTTGTTTGGAACACCGCCTTTGGTAATCTTATTGAAGTACTGAAGATCAAAAGGTATGCGATCCTCTTCAGTGTGGTAAAAGTCCCACCGTTCTTCTGCCTGTTCAACATAGTCGTGACCAACGTTAGTATCAAACGCAACACCTAGAGCTTTCTGTAAGAGCTCAGGTAAAGCGTTCTTTGTTAATGATTCGTGTTTGCCATCAATAATACTGATGGATTCCATAATGGAATTATAGATTGCTCGGTCTTGACACCATTTCTCGGTGTGATCAAGTAACCATTGGTAGTCAATCTTTTCTTTTGAAAAGAGATGTGGTACCACGTCCATGGCCATACCAAATTGTTCTTCAGACATTTGAGCATCGCCAAGCTGGATGGCCATGGTTTCAGACGATGGTAGTTTATTATATTTTGCTACGTACTTACCAGCTTCTTTGAAAAGTGTTTTATACACACCTTGAAAATAGTCTGGCTTAATAAAAGGTAAAACCTTTCGCATGTACTTCTCATCAGTGAGAAGATTGCGCAATATAGTTTGTTCAATATTTGCTTGCATTATTCACCATTCATAGTAAATTCACTTGTTACATCTTTACCGGTTTCTCTATCGGTAAACTTAGCTGAGCCTTCATCGATGCACGTATCGAATATTGCCATAAGACATTCTGTCGCTACCTCTTGAAGATCATCATTATCAATAGTAGCATATGGATCAGGCGATTCGAGAACATGAAAGTTAAAGCTCATGTTATCGTCTTTTTCGTTTACAGCAATTGTATGATACTTAATTACTGTTTCACTGAATTCGCCTGTAAGGATACGACATGACCAATTCTCATCTTGTTCATCGTTGAGCATTAACTCATAATCTGTACCCTCTTTCATTACACCCTACCTAATGGAATAGTAGATTTACTGTCATTATAATCTTCATTATAATATGTACGTACAGCACATTCTTTTTGTATTCCACCATTTTTTATTCGATACGTTACAATCTCTCTACGAACAACGCCGTCTAGATCTGTGTCAAATTCTGACGTGAATGGACCTTCGTTCATTAGGCAATCTCCTCAAAATCAATAGTGGCTTTACCACCAATTTTGTAAACATCAGTAAGATAGTCTTTAAAGTCTGTATCAGCAAAGATTGGTTTCCAAAACTCTTCTTCTAAAGTTTGGGCTTCTCGTACTTTAGGCTCAAGTAATTCACCAGTTTCCTTGTCAACCCTGCAATACCAGCCGTTAGATGGCTTAGCAACATATTGACCTTGCATAGCAATGTCAAGCAAGCCAGACCACTTTTGTACTCCACCTTCCCAGCTAACGCTGATAGGTATTTTAGACTTTTCTTTAACATAGCGTGATTTCTCCACGTTGATCACAAAATCGTAACCAACGATATCAGTGCCCTTTTTGTTTTGCCTGCGTCCTAAGATCCAGATGTTATCGGCTGAATAGTAGATACCAGTGCCGCCTGACACAATAGCTTTAGGGAACAAACCAATTTCTTGGTATGTATGGTTAACTGCCACCAATGGAATATTTTTCATATTCAAATATGGTGTGCACATGCGGAATAAACCTTTCAACGCTTTAGCACGTGACATATCAGCCACAGACTTTTCGTTGATAGCGTCTTCCATTTCTTTCTTAGAAGCAAGGTTGCCAATTGAATCAATTACAATAACAACTTTATCATCACGATCCAAACCTTCTAATTGACCAACAATATCAAATTTGAGTTCTTCAACATTTGTAATTGGAGTATGAAGTACTCGAGTCGTATCAATTTCAAATTGCTCAAAGTATTGTTGAGGCGAACCAAACTCTGAATCGTAAAAGAGTAATACAGCATCGCTGTACTTTTTCAAATAAGCACTTGCCATAATCAAAGCAAATGAAGTCTTAAAATGTTTTGATGGGCCAGCAAGTACTGTTAGCCCTGGTGATAAGCCACCCTCAACTTCACCAGATAACGCAACATTAATCATTGGTGTGTCAGTTGCAATCATATCTTTATCATTGAAGAACTTTGAATCAGCCAAGATTTCAGTTGTCTTGACTTTTGAGTTCTTTTTTAATTTATCCATTATCGACATACACGTCTCCTTAAAATCATATAGTATATTATACCATAAAAGTGTCTAATTGTACACTACTTTGTTGTGACCACCATGTACTATTTTTATTATCCTGAACAAGATAATCGGTCTCAACTAGTCGGTTGTCAGAGCGGCCTTCCACAAACCTGACAACTTCTTCGGCCATATCCATAGCAGTTGTAACTGGTACATTTTGGCAGATATGATTGAGATTCTTACGACCACCTTGAAGGATAAAGTCAAATGGTAATCCCATTAGTGATAAGCATTCTCGGATTGTCAAGAAACGATCTTCATCTGGATGCGTAAGCTGAGTTGGCCGGTGGCCGACAAAAGCACCAATGTAATCTTTTGGAATCTCAATATTGTGCCACATTATATTACCGCCGCTGTTCAGCTTCTCTTCTTTCCTACGAGACTTAGCAGCTTCTTTTTCATATCCATTCTTATCCATCCACTTTGCAGCTTCAGCAAAAGTGTCATTCTTATAAATCCATTCCATTGGATTAGTAGTTTTATCAATGTATTGTTGAAACTCAGAATGAGTCATACCTAACTTTTGAAGCGCATATTTGTAGTATGGATTGTCAGTTGGTTTAGCGTCATTAGCAAGTATGTCCATAGGATCAGTAGGATCTCTCCCCACCTCCCTAATAGCATCTTCAATTTTCTGGTGTTTACGATTTATATATTCAAATACAGGTACTTTTGTGCCTTTCCAGAAAAAATAAAATGCTCTGTCCCTTACCTGAGAAAGCCCATGTAAGATGCTTTTTGTTTTAAATATCGAAAAAGTGTATCCGTACTTTTCTCCAATTTCTCTAAGATCTTTGACAACTGGCTCTCCCATCTTGCTAGCAAGTCTTGGTGCGTTCTCTCCCCAAAAAACAGTGGGCGATATAGTACCAAGTATATACTCTGCAGAAGTCCGCATCCAATCGTTAGTAGCAGATTCAGAACTACTTGAAGGACTGAGACTAGACAGACCAGCACAAGGGCAGACAGTGTTAATAATATCAACAGACTCAACGTTAGGCAGCTGGTCGTCTTTGATAAGATGGTAAGGAACTTTGTTTTTGTAATGTTCCAATAAGTGTTTATCATTAGCTTCGAATCCCTCATAAGACAAAATGTACTCTGGCTTCTGCCCAAGTACTTTTTGCATTGCAATAGTTTCGCCACCAATGAGTGGCACTATACTTGCATAATTAACCATAGTTTACTTTCTGTTCTTTTTCACGATCGTCAAGTTCATATTCTTGTCTATATCTATTATTAGCATCAATGACTTCGTCTAAAACAGAAAACTCTCCGCGAGCAAAAGCTGAAAGTGCATTTGTATCTTTAGGGAAACATGCTCCTCCATATCCTTTACGGCCATCAGGCCCTGGAACTTGAGTATGGCTGTGGCCAATACGTGGATCTGACCCAATAGCATTTACAATCACGTTGTATTTTCCATCATGATCATCTACAATATCTTTAAACTGATTAAACCAAAGAACTTTAGTAGCAAGGAAAGAGTTGATTCCATACTTTACGAATGCTGCTTCTTTTGCAGTCATGTGATATACAGGACATGGCGTACACTGTGAATGATTCTCATACAATTCTAAAACTCTGTCTGTATATTTTCGGTTTCCGCCGAGGACATGCATAGGAGGATTGATGAAATCGTCCAGTGCATTCTTTTCAGTCAGGAACTCTGGATTAAAAACTACTTGATCGTTTGCATGAAATAATTCTTCGACAACGTCTGGTGTAGTTGTAGACTTAATCACAATAGGACATTCAAAGAAAGAAAGTTTACTTACTACGTCTCTTACAATTGACGCATCAATTTCACCATTATCTCCAAACGGAGTTGGGACTGCAACAAATGCTGCGTGTAAGCGTACCTTGTTTTGTAGCTCTTCAATTGTAGTTCCGTATATAGGATCCACAATGTATTTTGTAACTTGGCGTGTAGAGAAGCCGTGATCTACAGCTTTCCCTACGTATCCATGACCAACAATTGCAATATTAATTGACATTATAATAATCCTTGTACCATGTAATAAACTCATAGACGCCACGACCGATACCAGTCTTTGGCTCATAACCAAGTGCTTTTAGTTTACTACAATCTGAATAGGTTGACTGAGTATCTGCTGGATGCATTTCAACTAATTCACGAATAGCTGTACGATCTAAGTTCTTCTCAATGTAATCTACAAAGTCTACCAGCTTTACTTCTTGGCCAAAACCAATATTATAGATTTCATTAATATCTTCATTGTCTAAAAGACGATTGATAACAATTACGACGCCTTGTACGATATCTTCAACGTACGTAAAGTCACGAACCATATCGCCGTAGTTGAAAAGTTGAATGGGATTGCCAGCAATAATATTCTTAGTAAAGTCAAACAAAGCCATATCAGGCCGACCCCATGGACCGTACACTGTAAAGAAGCGTAAGCCAATAGTTGAATCGATTTTAGACGATATCATTTGTGCTTCATTGGTAGCTTTAGAATAACCATATGGATTCTTAGCTACTCCAATCTTTTCATCTTCTTTCCACGGTAGTGGATTGTCAGCCATGACACATGATGTTGAGGCATACGTAACTTTACTTACACCAGCATCATTACACGCTTCGATAAGATTATGTGTACCGACAATATTGTTTGAAATATAATCATCAGGAAAGTCAAGTGAATGGCGTACACCAGCATATGCTGCTAAGTGCATTACAACATCCGGACTATTCATTTTCATCCACTCAGTAAGATGGCCGCGATCCATTAGATCTACATCTTCCATGACAACGCCGTAATCATCTCTAAGAATATTTGCTCGAGCATGCTTTAACGATGGATCATAATAATCGTTGTAATTATCAAAGCCACAGACTTCGTGACCTAACTCTATTAGTTTATGTGTGAGATGGAATGCAATAAAGCCTGCTCCACCGGTGATACAAATTTTAGCCATTTAAGACCTCCATGATTTCTTGTTTGGTAGTGTCCTTATTTAGTGGGTGATTATCTAGGAAGTTTTCACGCTGTGCGTTTGCTTTCTTCCATAGCTGACTATCATCCATTGCTTCAACTTCGGCTGGAGTAATAAGGAACTCTTCACCATAAACTTTACCTTCAACAGGATCACAAATAGTAATTGATCGAGCTTCAGCACATTGTAGTACTCGTGTTCTCCACCAGCCAGATCCTGAATGATCGTATCCCGGCATCAGGTTACCCCAAGTAGTTTCGTATTCCTGTACCATTTTATCTTCGGTCAAGCGTTCGGTTTTGAATGCTCCACGTTGAGCACCATAGATACGTACATCCCAATTCAATTCTTGTTTGTCTAGCCATTTACGTGTTTTAGTTTGTACCAACGAACTGAAGATCCACGCTTTTGATTTCTTCTCTGGAGACGGAGCTTCAGGTCCACCAAAGAAATCGTCTAGACCACCAGCTTCCATTCCGTAATTATTTTCATGAGAACGATTTAAGTGGTATGGATTAGGATTAAAACCATAAACCAGCTCTTGTGGATAATCCATCAACTTACTTAAATCACCACCAGCAAAAGCACACATCAAAACTTTATTCTTCTTTTCAGCAACCATATCGATTGCGTCCATGTAAGCTTGATGATACGTCTTTACCTGATTCACATCTTTGACTGTGTGGTATTGATCGAGGATATGGCCACGATAAGCAGACGTCGGACGTTCCTTTAAAGCTTTACCATAACCAATTACACCATTCCAAATGTCTTTGACTTGCCAATCATAAAGTGCAAGGATAGCATCTGGTCTTTGACTCAATGCCCAAAGGCCATCAAAGATACGTTGACAAAAACCATTAGGACTATGTAGATATACAATCACATGATCGTAACCTGATAGATCTTCACCGGGTTGTGTATGGCGTTGTTCAACATCAAAGTCCATATCTTCCAAACAACGAATGAGACCATAATGGCATAGAATCACGCCAATTCTTTTTGAGAGATAACCATCATAACGTGTTTGCTCGTGGTTCATCCCAGTCACTAGTATCTTTTTCATAATGTAGATAGATCCATTTCATACCATTCATTTCGTGTACGGCCGTCAAGACCATCACCAGCAAAATGTTTATTGAAGGTAGCGATTTCTGCTTTATAAAGATTTTGATATTTGATATCGTATTTTCTAGCAATCTTTAGATTGTCTGGATTTTCCCAGAATGCAATTCGCTCATTAAGAGATTTATTCTCACTGTAGTCTTTATAGAACGTGTAAAGCTCTGAATTCATAATATAACTCCTCAATTGAATATAGTATATTATACCATACTTATGAAGCTTTGTAAACCTTTAATTACGTCTTTTTCGTATTGTTTATCGTTGAGATTACGATTAAGCGGACTTGGATGCGGTAACTCATAAAAATCGTACCCCATTTTCTTAGTATATTGTGTCACTTCTTTGCCTAATGTTATAACTTTTTTATACATTCTAAACATAGAGTGAAACATTATATCATTAATTTCAACATGTCGTAGAGACTGGGAGCTCGAGGGAGCAAGATTAGTGAAACTATATACATCTACACCCGCCTCCTCCATCCACCTATCTAGGCGATCTAGCGTAGGATTACCCTTCCTCTTAGTAGAGGAAGGGCTTGGGCTATGTCCGATAACTAATACTCTGCAATGTTGTGTCATGATTTTAAATCGTATATTCTTTGTTCTTCTGGACTAGAAGCAACGTTTCTGTTTTTTACTAAATGAGCCATGTCTTCTTGAAGCTTTCGGATATCAGCCTGTGCCTGCTCAAGATCTGCAGACAATTGGATGTTTGACCGATAAATTGACGTGTCTTCTTCTTTTAGACGATCTGTCATATATTTTTCATATGAACCCATAGTACACTCCCGATTCTTTAAACATTGTTTCAGTTCTTTTCCATGATTCAAGCCAGATATCTGGTGTCTTTGCTTTTCTCATGATTACGTTTTTAACTCCTACCTGAATTATGCCTTTAGCACAATCAGAACAAACTGGCAGCCCGTGCACATATAAAGTCGAGCCATTCAAAGAGACACCATTATATGATGCATTATATATGACATTCATTTCTGCGTGGACTACCAGCTTGTATTTTTCCTCTCGGTTATCATAGCGATCGGTAGTATCATCAATACCTCGAGGAAAACCATTGTACCCTTGCGCTAGTATCTGCCTTTGAGCACCTACCGCAACAGCACCAATCTTTTTAGACGGATCCTTTGACCATTCTGAAATATGTTCAGCTAAGTCTAAGAATCGCTTATCCCAATTATTTGACAAGGTCAAAGTGCCTTTCATATACGTGGAGATTCTGTACCTGCCACGTAATATCACCAGCTGTAAAATCTTCTTGACCTATAACACCATACCCTGAATCTTTATCAGCTTGACGATGTGCATTAAGATCTTTTAATAACTGCGCTAGAACATAGGACTGCCAAGCATAGTCATTCTTATATCCGAACACGACGTCGTTTGAACGCATTTGTACAACGGCGTGTAGCTTATCATCGCGTATATAATAAGTAACAGCATTAGTGCATATGAAATCGTTTTTATCATCTTCATTATACTCAGTCCAGATAGATGGACGCTGGTAAACCATTGACGCACGTCTTGTATCTTTATTGAGTGCTAACTCATTTAGAACATTATCGTACTGGCTATAGTACTTATAATCAAAAATAAGTTTTCCGTAATTAGAATTTATAGAGCCATACCTATTAGCTGAGTAAACCCATGCGGCAGGAGGATCGCGATCATCGCCATAAATGTCATTAATGTTAGTACTACCAGAGATATACCAATCAATTTCTCGCTCAATGTACTCTTCGTTTGGAGTCCCAAAGATTGCGGGTTCGCTTGCGATAAATGAACTGCCAAGCATTTCAATTGTACGTTGCCCAGTTTTGTCTGTGGTGAATCTTTCATTCTTCAACTCCTCAATAAAATAATTACGAATGTCTTCAACATTAAGAGGCTTCATATACTCTCTCCCTTAAACCACTTGACGAGAACCTATGGTCACGTCTATTAAAATATAAATCGATATCACGAGCTTTACAAATATCTCTACCTGTAAAATCTTTATCACGATATTCATCACCAAGGATGCGCACACCGATTGGTCTCATTTGCAAAATATCTTCTAGATCAGTTTCATGCATATAAGGAATGATCTCATCTACAAACTTGACAGCATCAAGTTGTGTGTACCTTTCAACAATTGTTTGCACTGGTCTATTCTTTTCTGGTCGATCAACTGCCGGATCAATTTGCAAAGCGCATATGAGATAGTCGCACTGAGCTTTGGCTTCACGTAACATTTCAATATGTCCAGCATGAAGTAGATCAAATGTTGATGCTGTCAATCCAATTCTCAATGTGTCCTCCGTCCATCAAATACGCAAACAAAATAGCATCCGCGCGGGCCCGCGTGCACGCGGTGGAATACATTATCTTCAATAAGAACTACATCACCAGCTTTAACATTAATTGTTTTATCATCCAGTTCCATTTTACCAGAACCTTTAACAAAGTAATACACTTCTTCTTGACCAGCATGGCTATGACCTGAAGTGCTCATCTTTGCTTTTAGATCAGTACTACTTACAACAAGATTATTAAGTAGCTTATTATCTTTTACTACGTAGCGATCATCTTCTTTGACGACTTCACCACCAATATCATCAATCGTTAGTTTCATTAGTTATCTCCGTTGGGCGGTTAAGAAAATCACGATCTGGTTTTTGGCCATCCATTTTACCAGCCATGTATGAAGCAAAGAAAGAAGCATAGTTGATTAGATCAACACATGAATCTTCAAGTGATTCAAAGTTTTGAGAATAGTTTGGATCTTGTTCCATTGCTTCCATAACAGATTGCATGCGTAAAACTTTGGCATGCATAGTATCAAGGATAGTAGAACAGCCACGACAATAATAATCGGCTTGTTTGATCCGAGAGTTTGCGTTTTGGTAATCATCGCTTTTAGCTGTTTGTACTTCAGCAGCGCGTTTGAGAACTTCTAGAGAATATTTCATTATCACCTCGATTGTTAGATATATTATACCACATCTTGTCTGTCTTGTAAACCAGCTAAATGATCTATTGTCGGCAAATATGTAAAGCTGACATTGATATTTAGCCTCAATTTAATTACCTTTTCAAACAATGGAAGATACTTTGTAAACCACGTCGACTCAGCCGTTGGACTTGTGTGATACACTACAAAGACCATTTGCTTTTTCTTTGGAAACTCAATAGAATCTTCGAGAGCGCGCCACATTTGTGGACCAGCCGATGACATAAGAAAAGCCATAGAGTCTTTGTCTCTATATTGTTCTACAATTCGATTAGCTTCTTTCTTACGAGCCGTCTTCCAATCAATCCAAACAGCTCCAGCAGGTACAGCTTTTGCATCATCGATTTCTTGTTGTGCGGATTTGATAAACTTTCTTGCTTGAGCTTTAGTGAATCCCAGCTTAAGATGTAACTCATCAAAGTTTTGCTGATCATCGATATCTCTTCCTTCAGCATGTACACTTTTCAAGTACTTGATAGCATCATCTTTGTTGACTGGCAATCTTGCCCTTTCAGGCTTTCTATTCAACCGATTAGCCAAAGCTTCGAGTTCAATCTTACTAAAGTCTTTCCATACTTCCTTTGGTATAAATTGGCATTGAATGTATTTAGCACGCTTTGAATTAAGAACAGCTTGACGACGTTGGTTACCATTCAACAACAAGTGTTGTTCTTTACCAAAGTAATCTCGTAAGATGTCAACTGGATCAAAGTTAGTCGTATCACCATTATTATCGTCAATGATTTCTTTCAGCTCTCGCACGTGCTTTGGATTTAGCTCGTCAAACCTGACTTGAAATCTTTCCATAGAAACAAGATCTTCCTTTTTAACTGGAACAACTCCAAACTCTTTGTGTTTAATCTGTTCCTCAAATTCGTCAAGAGAAGGTTTGATATAAGCTTTTAGATCACCGCCTCCTCCATTTGATTTGTTGTAATAATCAGGATTGTTTTTCGCATCTACTTCTAATAGCATAGTTCTCTCCAAAGCTATCATGTCTTGCGCAGTACCATACGCAATAATTTCACGTTTCATATGACCCTGAGCCATTGCTTCCAAAAACTCAGGATCTTTAGATGACGTGTCGTAACCATCATTGGCATCGCCTTTATGATAACCAATGTACTTCTTTTCGTCTTTGTTGTTTTGCCAAAGATAGACAAACGCTTCTTTATGCATAGCCTCTATCTCTCAAACCAACCTTTTTTGCTCCGCGGTTGAACGCAGAAAATGGCGAGCGCTTTGGCTCAGGACGTTTATTTGATGGACGGCAGACAGTAATCTTACCACCACTAGCTAAAAATTCTAGAATTTCTTTAGACATTACGCACAATCTCCTTCAATGCGTGGTTTCCACTCTTCCCATATGGCATCAAGATCTGCCATATTCTTGGCATTACGTAATTTCATACGAGCGTATGATTTACTTGTGTGATCTGCAAGTATATCGTACAGACCATAGTAATCCATTTGGTACTCGAACTGCTCAACAGTATAGATGCCCTGGTCATTCCAGTGTGCACGATCTTCTGCCAGAAGACCGATGTATGTACCGGGGTACTCGGCCATTTCTTGGCGAGACTTTTCATTGATACCTTTGATGTGTTTAATAAGATCAGTCATAATATATCCTCTCATCTCCATTTTATAGATATATTATACCATAATTCTTCTCATTTGTAAACAATAAAATGAGCTAACTGCTCACTTTTTTCATTCCACAAACATGTACCTTCTAAGGTACGCATCCCACAAATACGTTCCTTCATGTACGTACTCGGTCTCTCGTTTATTATTAATGAAGATGTAGACAATGTCTGGGTAGTTTCTCCATGTTTCTAACTTAGCTGTTTGACAGCGCGCAAGAACGTATGGTACAAATTCTTCTTTCTCTGTAACTTTGATTTCTACTTCATCACCCTGTGGATCAATCAGATCTTTGTATGGACGCTCATCATCCATCCATCCAGTTTCAATCAGGTATTGTTCTGGCGCATGGCCATACAAACATGTTTCGTAGATTTCATTAAGAGTTCTACCACGAGCTGTTGATGGCTTACCATGAATTGCTTTGGCCTCGGTCATGGCGCGGTCTTGCCATTCACCTTTCTCTTGAATGTCAGCTACGTCAAAAGTCATGTCCATGTTAAAGACATCATATGTTTTTGTAAACGTATTCGAGTGCACGATCGGCCTCCTTATCAAGTGGACGGTTCTTATACCAATTACCATTATCTTCATCGAATTGGCGACATAATATAGAAATTTCAGAGGCAGTAATAGGATACTTTCTTCGTACAGCATTACCACCAACAGCAATCATAATAGAATACATCTTAGCATACCAGCCAGTATTACTAATGGTTTGATATTCAGCTGCTATTCGCTTTGGCCAGAATGGACAATCATGATATGACGACCATTCAAAGTTTGCATCAAGCTTATCTTTACGGTATTGAGTTATTTCATTTTGTAATGCTTCAGGTAGACGATCGAAGAAATTATCTAGGTTTGGCTTAAGTGGAACAGGATGTTTTGCAATCAATCGATCGACATCAATATCGATACCGTCATTATGGCTAAAGATAAAGTTGTTAGCACCAGCATAAGAACCAGGGATGTAATACATTCGAGACAAGTCTTTAGTTTGTCTGTCTCCAAGATCACCGAGCTCTGTTTGAAGAGCAAACCAGAACTGTCTGATTTTTTCTTTTTGTACAGGCTTGTTAAGTGGGAAAACAAGGCGGAACTTCGGTCGATCGCTCGTAGAGCTGGCAGTGCTATAGCACACAAAGCGATAGGCAGAAAAGCGTTTAACAAGTTCATCTTTTAGATCTCCTTCAGGTACGTAATCATCAACATCGACTGCGCACCAACCAGCCCATTCAATTACATTATCATTCTTACGTGTAGTGTCTTTCTCATAGATAGCAGGTGACATAAGCATAGCTTTGTCTTTACTAGCAAATGGCTTCTTTGACAAATCATATAGAACAGATTCAAACGCATCGAAGTCAGGTGCATCGATACGCTTGTTTGTTTTGTTGTCAAATATATTTTTAAACAGCGTCAGTGATATAGCCATGATTCTCACTATGATCTGGACCGGTCCATCCATCTGGCTTAATTAGATCTGGTAGCCCTAGTGGATTCGGTCTTGTTTCTTTAACACCCGGTTCTTTTGCCATATTGGCGGTGTGTACCGAGTCCCAAGCTTTATAAGCATCTACGCCAAAAGAGTCTAGTGTACCGATGGCCACAACACATAAGTCAATAAGAGCATCCACAATTTCTTCTGGATTTCTTTCAGTCATTGCTATGTCCATCTCACTAAGTTCTTCATACAAGAAACGCATCCTGAATTGTAAGAACTCTTGAAGCTTTTCGCTGTTGCCTTCTTTGATTTGATTGTCAACCCAATCATGTACACCAAACTTGCGGTGCATGTCTTCAATATCTTTTACCCAATTACTACTCATACTTTACTCCATCATTTAGTATATTATACACCATTTTCACTGCAATGTACATACTTAATATCACAATAACCACATATTCCTGGGACTTTTATATAAACCCTAGGGTGATCATTATCTTGGCCCATACACGATACTGTATCTTTATCAGTGTATATGACTACTTCTTTAGCTCGACTTACTCCATGATCTGGTTTAATCATCTGCCGGTTTCCATGGAAGATTTACAAAAACTTCTCGTATCCATTCATCATATATTTTTTTAGCAAGATCAGGATCCATATTGTAATGTTTCAATAGCTCAGCTTCAGGATCTGAATTAGTATAGTTATCTGGCCTGTTACGCTGAGCATCATTCATGAACTTTCTATATTCTTCAGTTAGATATGCCATTATCCGACAAACGCCTTTTCTTGCAAGAACGTACCTGCGCTTTTCTTATTGCCTTCATTAAATCCTATGTCAATAAATCGTTTTTTCATATCATTATTAAAATCCATATTGCCACATACCATTATTTTATCTGAGTCCGGACGAATAAACTTCCAAAAAACATCGTTATCTATGTGATCAGTAATTCTACCAGAAAGTACTCTTAGCGCTGGTTCGTCCTGTGTTACTGTTGGATAGTAACTAAAATATCCGTCTAGTGATAACAAAAACTTATGATAAGATTTAAGCTCAGCTCTTGTTCTTACTGACCAAGCTAAGTTGACTGTATCAAATCTTTCAAATGTCTCAGGATCTCGTAACAAGCTTATAAACGGAGCAATCCCGGTGCCGGTGGCAAACATCCATAAGTTACCACCTAGTTCTATATTAGCCAGTGTAAGTGTACCAGAAGTGCGCTCACCCATTTCAATATCATCACCAACTTTAATATGTTGTAGTTCTTTTGTCAAAGCACCATCAGGTACCTTTATGCTATAGAACTCAAGATATTCGTCATAAGGACCTGACGTTAAACTATA
>Ga0181389_1000668_pt1 | contig 13899 bp, 21 predicted proteins | sample 12SPOviralmetaG_FD_130121 | JGI IMG/M metagenome (GOLD analysis project Ga0181389, IMG submission 130121) | Marine viral communities from the oligotrophic San Pedro Time Series (SPOT) site, San Pedro Channel, CA, USA - 12 SPOT_SRF_2010-06-29 | ecosystem: Environmental > Aquatic > Marine > Strait...
GAACTTTGCCATGCAATTGACGATTGCAAATCTGGTCACGGTAAAGACTTTGTTAAAATTGCTCGTGCGGTTGGACTTGAGGGAAAACCTACTCAATGCACCGCAGTAGAAGGCACACCACTTTACGACTTACTTGCAAAGTATGTAAAGCGTTGGGGTGAGTATCCTCACTCCAAAATTGATGTGACTAAGCAAACAAAAAAGCAAACTACTCGCATGATCAAAATCGAGTGTGAGTGTTGCGGATTTAAAGTTCGTGCATCAAGAAAAGTAATCGAGGAAATTGAAGACGATCACTTTAACTGTTGGTCATGCGGTAATCCTTTATACGCACCAACAATATGAACCCAGACACAATACTAGCAATTGCGTTCGCATCAGAGGTGATCTTTCTCCTCTGGTGTGTTCGCTCAGAATTATTATGATAGAAACAAACCACAGTCCTAGGGACGAAGCAAATTATAACGAGTACCGCAAGCAAGCGGAAAAAGAAATTAACGCAAAACTTAAAGTTGAAAAAAAACCGGAAGTTAATTCTTTAATTGAATTAATAATTCGACTTAAAGCAGAATCGGACTTACTCAAGGAGTCGTTTAAACGATGAACGAAGAAGAGTTAATAGGAGAGGTCGCTTGTCGATTTCTGGACATACTAGGGTTGCCCATATCGGCATCTGGCGAGGAAACAGAAGATGCACTGGTAGATGAAGCAATGGCAGGAAAATTAATCTACATAAATTCTAATACAAAAGTAATTTGTTCCTTGCCAAACCCAATAATTAAAACCAAGATATCTTCTAATGACAGATAAAATGGAAGATGAAGGACGGTGGGGTGGAAAGCGTAGCAACCAATCTGGTAGACCAAAATTGCCAGAAGAATTAAAGCGTACACAATTAACTACCACAATTGCTCAAGAGACAAAGCATTGGCTTTTGTCCCAACCAGAAGGTGTAGGTCGGTGCATTGACATGATGGTTGTCAAGGCTAAATTAAAGAAGTAACTTGACCTTTGTCACTTCTCCTACTCGTTTGGGAGAATGGCAGGAGATACATCTAAAAAGGCTTTATTGAGGCGAGGAGAGGTCATGGAGTGGTTGGGTTTAGCCGATCACGAAATGACTGCATGGGTCAAAGAAGGGGTTTTAATACCTCGATATTTACGCAAGGGTGCAAGAGCATTTTTTGTTCGTAGAGACATCGAGAAAATTCTGGAAGGGCAGGGTGTCGCATCGTGAACACATACGACAAAGATAAAAATCGTATGTCGAATGAGCCAGACTTAGAATTATTGCAGTCTGAGCTTACCGATATTCTGGAAGATGCGGGAAGAAACTCACGCAGGAGAGATGACTTTGATGATGTACGGTATTGTCGGTGGGACGGTCAAAGTGATGATGGCAGGAAACACGAGGAGTATTTAGGACATCGTCCCACACCTTGGGAAAATGCATCTGATACTCAAATTAGATTAGCAGACCGACTAATTAATGAGCACATACATATGGTCACAGAATCTTTTTTCCGGTCAAATATGAATGTTACTGGCATTGAGACCAGTGACCAAAAAAAGGCAAGTTACTGGCGGGACACACTTTCTTATTTCTTAGAGCAAAGAATGCTTCCAGAACTTCGCAGGGAGGTCGAACTTTTGGCACAAGAAGTTTTTTCTGGTTCACCCGCAATTGGAATCTTGGGAGTCTATTGGCAACAAGAAGTTGTCATGCGAATGAAAAGATTTTCAGTTCAAGATGTCATTATGATGGTGCAGGAAATGGGTGGAGATGAAACCGCAGTGCAGGAAATAATCCAAGTTTTGCAAGACCCAGACATGGAAGAACAGGGCATTGCTTTATTGAGCCAAGTGTTTACTGGAGTAAAAGAAAAAGTTTTAAAAAAGGGATTAAAAGAATTTCGAGAAACTGGAGAAACAAAACTACCATCTCCAACTCAACATGAAAATCGCCCAAGATTTGTAGCACATAAGTTATACGATGATATTTTTGTTGATGCGAATTGCACAGAACTTGATCGTGCTCGTGTTATTATGCGAAGAGAGTGGTTGAGTGAAACTGAACTTCGTGAGAAAATTATTACTGAAGGTTTCAATGAAGATTTTGTTGAATCAGTATTGGAAAAAGCAGAAGGTGTTTCTGGAGTTGCGGAATACGATTTTAGGAATCCAATTCAAGTAGGAGTAAATGTTTTAGGCAAGGGAGTTGAGGGTGACTTTGATGGTCTGTATGAAATTTTTTACGCATACCAAAGGAAATACGATGAGGATACAAATGTTCCGGCAATTTGGTGTACCGCATTTTCCTCTCATGTGCAGGACAAATATGGAAAGCACCAGATGCTTGAATATGGTCACAATCAAATGCCTTTCGTTTTATTTACACGCGAAAGATTATCTCGATCAATTTTTGATTCGCGAGGCATTCCAGAGTTAGTTCAAACAAATCAATATGAAACAAAGACTCAGCGAGATTTGAGACTAGATGCAAGCCAAATTAGTGTCATACCGCCACTACTAGTTAATGCGAGAAGAGGAGGGTTGAATCTACTGGTTGCTCCTGCCTCACAAATGACAATTACCCGCCCAGATGATATTCAGTGGTTGAATCCACCAGTGCCATCGCAGGGAAGTATTGAAGCAGAAAATGCCACGGTCATGGATTCTGAAAGGTATTTTGGGAATCCAGAAAAACCAGAAGCAAAACAACTTTATCAACAGTATATGGTAAATCGTTGGTTAGACTCTTGGCGGGAAGCATTATCGCAAGCACTAAGTTTGTGCCAACAATATTTATCTCCAGAGTTTGTTGCTCGATTGACCGGAGGTGCAGTAGAAGAAATTGCGGTTCAACAAGATGATATTGCAGGGCGGTATGACCTGTCGTTAAGGTTTTCAGTTGATGTGCTTAACCAAGAGTTTATGGAGAAGAAACTGGATGCAGTAACTAAGCTTACTCAGTTCGATGTTACTGGTGCATTAGACCGTTCAAAACTGCTTGAGATTATTGCAGAATCAATTGATCCAATGTTGGCTAAACAAGTAGTCATGGATAAGCAAAGTGCCTCACAAAAAGAAATTGAGGATGAGCAATTGTCATGGGTAAGAATAATGAACGAAATTGAACCTCCACCAAAGGAAGGTGTAAATTTTGAACTTCGCTCACAAGTGGCTCAACAAATTGTTCAGACATCGCAGGAGTTGCAGGAGAAGATGGCAGAAAAACCACTGGTTAAGCAGTTAGCAGACAATCGTATGAAATATTTACAGTTTGGAATCGCTCAACAAGAAAATGCACAGATTGGAAGAGTAGGGGTAAAACCAGTAATGGGAGAAAATCAAAATGCTTACTAAACTGTTTAAACGCAGAGTTAAGTTGGTGAAATATCCAAAACCGATGGGACACGAGGAAGTCGCAAAAGTGTTTAAAGGATTTGGTTCTGATAAAATTTGGCAAGCGTTTGATACTGTAATCGATTCACATTTATTAAGTGCGGTGAGTGATGTCAGTGATTCCAAATTATCCCCAACGGAATTAGCACACGCATCTGGACGAGTGGATGCAATCAGCACTTTAAAATCAAAAATTGAGGAATACAAAAACTTTGATCCCAAATAATGGAAGAGTGGGAAGACGAGTTTCAAGAACTCTTAAACCAAAAATGCGAAGAGCAAATTGAAAAAGGCTTTACGGTTCGTCAAGTTTGCGGAGTGCTTGATACTTTAAAATTCGAATTAATTGCCAATATGTCAGTAATAGAACTAGAGGATGAATAATGAAATCATTTATATTTTGCTCAGACTTGCATGGAGACAAACAGGATTATGAAGCAACGGCAGAACTATTAAAATTCACAAAAGAATTTAATCCAGATGTAAGAATATTTGGTGGTGATCTTTTTGATTTTTCACCACTAATGAGAAATGCTGATCCTGCTGAACGGAACGCATCGATGGAGGCAGATGTGCAAGCAGGAATGGAGTTTTTAAAAGAATGGAAGCCACATCATTTTCTACTTGGAAATCATGACGATAGACTATGGCAAACGGCACAAAAGCATTCTCTAGGATTGATTCGTGATACTGCTAAAATGGGTATCAAGGATATTGAAAAAACTTGCCGATTACTAAAATGCAAAATGTATCCCTACGATGTAGATAAGGGTATTTTAAGTTTAGGTAAAATAAATTTCGTACACGGTTTTTATCACGGTGTAACGGCAACTAAAAGACACGCTGAGACATTTGGAAAGCAGGGTGGTGCAGTGGTGCACGGTCACATCCATTCAATGCAATTTGCATCAGTGCCAAAGTTCGGAGGTTGCACCGGAGTATCAGCAGGATGCCTAGCAACAACGGCAATGGATTGGAATCGTGCAAAAGTCAACCGATTGGCTCATGAAGCAGGATGGGTCTACGGTTATTATTCTAATAAGAGTTGGGCAATATTTCCGGTTCGCAGATTTGATGGGAAATTCTTATGGCGATAAATTGGGCTAAAAATATAGAGCGTTTAAACAGTCAAGAGGGCAATAAGCCGGAAGGAAAAGACTGGTTTACTGCAAGCGAATTTATTGAAAATAATACTTACGGTGTAACGAAAAGTTACAAGCAGTTGAAGAAACTTGTAGGTGAAGGGACTCTCGAAGTTTTTCGAGGAAGCCAATGGAATGAAAAGATGAATCAGTGCACCAGAAAAGTCTGGTATAAATTCAAAAGCCTCAAGTAACTGCAAGTTCAACGGATTAGTTGAAACTAGTCACTTTAATAGTGATTGGTGGAAGATCGTCCTTGCCGAATAGCAAGAGTAAACATTCCACCGTCAACGAATTAAAATGGCAGATCAAACTGAAGAGGTCGCACCTCTCGAAAAAAACGCAGAAGAAAATCCAAATATCATTTCTTTAGCAGACATTGTTGAAGCAAGTGACATTGACACATCGTTATTTGAAAGCAAATCAACTGAAGAAGTTGAGGAAGAATCAGAAGAAGAGACAGAGGCATCCGCTGAGTATTCGGAGGATGAAACTGAAACTGAAGAACCAATCGATAACAAGATTGAAGAACCAGTTGCAGAGGACTCTGTTGGAGTAAAAAAGCGAATTGGGAAACTCATCGAAGCAAAGAATCAAGCGGAAGCTGAAAAACTTTTGCTAGAGGAGGAAATTAAAACGCTAAAGAAAGTAAAAGTTGAAAACTCTGGTCTTGAGGAAATTCAAAGTTCAGAGGAATTAATTCAACGCGAAGCAGATGCGGAACATTTACGCGAATGGTTATTAGAAAACCCAGATGGGGGTGAGTATAAAGATCAATCTGGAAATGAGCATGAGGTCGAATACGATCAAGCTAGAAAATTAATGGCAAAAACTGATCGCGATCTAAGGAAAAATATTCCTTTAGCCAAGCAACGGTTACAACTCCAACAACAAAATCACCAACAAGCACTAAATACTTTTAAGTGGTTAGGTGATCAATCTAGTCCAGAAAATGTTGAGTTAAATAAAATTTTAGCAAGCAATCCTCAAGCTAATGAATATGTAAAAAAAGACCCATACGGCATGATCACAATGGCATACGCAGTGGAAGGTTTTAAAGCAATTCAGCAACGCAATAAAAAAGTCACTTCTACTAATGCTCCTAAACTTCCATCAACTCCAAACCGTGCTAAACCAAGTGTGGTGAAGGGCAAGAAAGATGACCGGAAAGCACTGTTTAAAAAAGCAATGTCTGGGTCAGTTGAAGATGCTTCAAGTTATATTGAACAGTTACTTTAAAATAAAATTCTAGGAGGAAAAAATTATGGCGGGAATAGTAGAAAGAGAACAGTCTCTTAAAAGAGAGGCACTTAGTGACCTATTAACTTTGGTGGACAAAAAGGCTTGCCCTTTCATGTCTCAAGTAAAAAAAGGATCAGCACCTAAAAACACTTTCGTTGAATGGGGGTTGAATAAACACAAGGCAAACCTTGTTCAGCAAGCAACTTACACACAAGGGATTTCGGATAAACTTCCCATTGATGGTGAAGATATTTCCTCAAGTGATTTTGAAGGATATGATGATCGCGTAAAGTGTTCAGTTTTTCTTCAGTACACTCGCAGAGTGCCAAAAGTTTCTCGTCTGGCAAACATGGTTTCAGATGTCGCGGGGGTCGGTTACAAGAAAGAAAAAGCTTCCTCAATTGCTTTAGCTTTGGTCGCTCACAAAAGGGATATAGAAAGTACTCTATGTTCCTCGCAAGAGACTGCACAAGAGGCAGGAGCAACAGGTTCTGGTTCAACTGCAACTTCTGCAACTCCATACCAGACTCGTGGCTTAGGTAAGTGGATTCAGAATGGTGCACAGACAGTGCAACCAGTTCCTGCTGACTTCAGAACTCCTACTGGTTCAATCAAAAGTTCTTCTACCGCAAATGCGAAGGAAGAAGATTTGCGTGATGTTCTTCAGTCAATTTATGAGCAAACTGGTGAGTCCGATAAGACTTTTTATGGTCTTTGCGGAACGGCAATGAAGAAGACGATTAGTAACTTCACTCTGTTCACTCCTCGCACCAACAACATTGTCATGTCAAACCGTGACACTGATGAAGGTCGCTTGAGTGCCAGTGTTGATATTATTGATTCAGACTTTGGAACAATCACATTGAACCTTAGTTCGTTCTTGGAACAAGATGCTCGTACAACTGGAAGTTCACCTGCGTATGATGCCAGTGTTGGACAAAACACATTATTCATTCTGAATATGCCACAACTTGAGGCTTGCTTTGCAGAAGAAACTTCAGTTCGTGAATTGCCAGATTTGGGTGGAGGTTCTCGTTCAATCATCGAATCTGTTTTCAGTTTGAAATCGTACTCTGGTGGTCTCGATCACGGTAAGTACACACTTTCCTAATTTGGTTAGTTGTTAGTATTGTCATGCTTGGTGCGGAGGAAATAAAAGTTGGGAAAGATAACCTTACCAATGAGGTGTGGGATATCTTTGCCAACATCCACCGCACCGAGCTACACAATGCTGAAAAGGAACAGATACTTTTAATGGAAGCAGAAAAAAGAGTGTCTGGTGGAGAAAGAAAAAACCTGCCTTTTGGAAGATTGCGAATGCGGGTATGCCCAGAGATTTTTCATTTCTGGGAAGGAAAGTTAGGCAATGGAATCTGGAAAGATGATGCCTTTTTAAAATGGATGGAAAAAAGATTTGGTGATCTAGTTAAAATTAAATCACGAAGTGCAAATGTGGTGGTGTAATGCGTTCCACCAACTACGCAACAATTGAGCGAGGGGTAGCCTCAATTGCAGGGATTGAGCCAGACAATATACTGGCACACGAAAAAACAATTCTTGCAGACTACATTACTGATGCCACAAAATTCTGTTGGGACTACTACCCTTGGGGTGAATGTACTGTTACGGAAAAACGGTATTTTAAAGATGTTTGGTCAACCGGAAACACTTACAATGTTAATGAGGAAGTTTACTATGATGGTTCTTTTTATAGGAATCATTCTGGATCAAATTCTGACCCATCAACTTTAGTAGATTGGTACGAAATTGGTGACAACATTGCTGAGTCAGAGTGGCAAGAAGATGGACTTTATTCCATCGGTGCGAGGGTGGGGTACAATGGTAAGAGTTATGCTTGTATTGCAGTCCCTAGTTTAGGTAGGACAAATTTTCTTACAGATGGCATAGAGGTCACTGACACAAATTATTTTATCGAGATAGACCCTTTTTTTGAACGGTACATTGACTATGAGCAAACTGGTAAAAATGTTATTGAGAATTGTATAGGCATTTATACCAGTGACCCAAGGTACACCAATGCAAAACATTTAAATTTTCGCGAAGGTCGCGAGGGTATTTACATTGAAGCAATTGATGGAATCATAAATGAGTTTTGGATGATATACAAGATTGCACCACCAATCTTTACATCGACTCAAACTACTGGAGACATTCCAAGATTTTTAACTCAAGCAATAAAAGCACACGCTTATCAGTCGTTTTTAATTGGCGAAGGTCAACATGAAAAAGCTCAGTTGCAGGAACTCAAGATTTTAGACCTACTGGTCAGAGAAACTGATAAAATTGATCTGCAAGCAAATAAAAATAAGCCTTACAGTATTCAGCATAGTTCTCACCGAATTATAAACTCAAGGCAGGGTCAAGTAACTGATCTGACACCAGACTTGATTAATAAAATGCATGAGACAGGAAGTAATTTAACTTTTAAGTTAAGCACACTTGCTAGTGGAACAGGTTCATTTAGAATGTCACGAAACATTGGCATTCATTTTAAAATAACTGGCAATTTTCGTGCAGGGCAAACAAAGCAAAGAAATGCAAATATATCTTTTGTAGTAACGGCAAGCGGAACTGCAAATAAAGCACGGTTGCGTGTTGTCTCGAATATAAGTGCTGATTTAAAAATTCAAGCTCAGACAAGTTCTTATAGAATTAGGTTTGCTAGTCTTACTTCAGTTTTGTCTATAAGATGCTATAGAGTAGCGGGAGGCATAGTAGTGGGCAAAGAGGGTGAAGGTAGTGCTTCTTTTTCAATTAAAACATCTAACACAGTTAAGGGTGCAATTGGTGCAGTAGTAAAAGATTATAAAGATGCAAATGGTAGTAATGTGTTTGCAACTGATTTGCCAAGAAGTGGTTCAGCTAATTCAGAGTTAACAACATCACCAATTCATGAAGATAATTCAGCCCAAAATATCTTTAATCATAGAAATAATAATTCACGATTTATTGATGCTAAATTTGGTATGTCGTATATTGCAACGGCAAACAATTCAGCACCATCTGGATTAGGTTGGAGAAACTTCACAGTCGCTGAATTTTTATCTACTGATTTCGGTCAAGGCAAAGGAAACACATTAGTTAACTCAGAGCATTTAAGCGTATTAGGAGATACTATATTTGTATATGCTCCATATGTTGCCTTGAATAATGGAACTACTTATTTTCCAGACGGTAGTGGGCAAATATATTTAGAACCTACGCAATTAGATGGTAACACAGTTATTACTGATCGAATCACTTTTGCTTACTACACAGACTTTAACTCTCATAGTTTACCTAGTTCTACAAATTTTAGAACCTTGATGCTAATAAATACCATCAACCTCAATGATGGTTCAATCGGAGGTAGTCCAGAAATAGGAAATTCTACTGAGCATTCAAACATAATAGCTTCATGGCAAAGTTCGAGTGAGAGTATGTATTTACTCCAAACTAGTTTGCGGGTGTTTACCGAATCAACAACTTGGTCAATGGCATACAATCAATTAAACAACGGAAAGATAGAGACAGTAAATGTTTCTAATGTTTCCTATTCTGATGCTTCTGTAGGTAGAGTTCCCTATATCATACCTAGTGCGGTAGATCAGACTTTGTTTCCTCAAGCAGATCAAACAAATGGTATAGCAACTGAAATCGATGGAGGAGATAAATCACCCAACACACAACTTTTAAATAGGTCGCTTTCAGCAAGCGATTACAAAGTATAAAACAAAAGGAAATATTATGGCTCAAGCAACGAATTATGTAGAGGACAAAGTCCTCAATGCAATTACATCAAACGGTTCAATTAACTTCGCGACTGGTGGTGTCACTTTAGGTAGTGGCATATACATTGGATTATTTACCGGAGCACCTACGGACAGTGGTGGAGGAACAGAAGTGGCTACTAGTGGTACTGGATACACTCGTATACAAACTGGTTCAGCAATGGCAAGTGGAGGTACACAGGGCAAGTTTGACGGTGCAACTTCTGGATCAATTACAAATGATGCTGAAATTATGTTCCCGCAATCTACCGCAGACTGGGGTAATGTTAGTGCGGTAGGATTATTTGATGCATCTACTGGGGGCAACCTTTTAGTGTACGGTTCATTAACTAGTGTAGTTGAAATGCTTAACGGTGATATCTTCAAGATACCATCTGGCGGTTTTACCGTATCAATGGATTAAGGTGTGGAGACTCTTAATATTTTTACTTGTTTTTTCTGGGTGTAAGATGAGCATGAAACCACTTCTTCCTGCCACATTGGGTGTGGTAGGAGGAGGTGTAGGTGCACTGGGTGGGAATCCAGTTACCGCAGGACTAGGAGCAGGTCTGGGAGCAGGGGCAGGAACACTAATTGTACAAGGTTCAGATAAGGTTGAGTCTGAGGTGAGAGTGCTGAAGGCATTAACAACTGGAGATGTGCAAGAAGTCGTTAATGCAAAATTAGCAGATGCAAAAAAAGATGGGTTCTTCGATCACATATTTACAGAAATATATGGAGTACTCAAACTTTGCGTAATTGGGTTAGGACTCTGGATTTTAGTGCCGATGATTTACACTCACTGGCAGACAAAGAAAATAAAAAATGGAAGATAGTGGATTAGTATTTTATGCGTTTCAGTGTGTAACCGGATGCCTGTTTGCAGTGGGTGCTTTTATGATAAAATCAGTTCTTACAGAAATGAAGTGCCAGTCGAGAAGGATCGGTAGTCTTGAAGTTGACATGGCAAGAAACACATCTGAAAACGAGACACTGTTTAAACGGTTGGACGGTATTGAAAGTAAACTGGATAGGTTGCTCGAAAATTGGAGGCGAGAGAAGTAGTGCCTAGATACCGTTCAACATTTCAACTCGATGATCCATTTGTGGAAGATGGTGATGCGGGATTTCTTGGGATTGATGAAGAAAAAGAATCAACTCAACTGCCACAAGGATTTGTTCAATTAGGTGAAAATGTAAGAATCGAAAACGGTAAGATTTATTCTAGGAAAGGATTAAAATTAGATTCTTCAATAAGTGGTGCAAAATGCATTATTCCATTTCGAAACCCAAACGCAGAAGAAGCACAACTCTTAATAGTATCAAATGACACCGTAACTGGTCTTGGTTCTGGCATCACTGAAACTATCCAATTTCCATTTGATTCGACAGATGAGGTAATGGGCATACAAGCGTTTGATAAAGTCATTCTTTTCAGCGAGGGTGATAGACCCAAAGTCTGGAACGGAACGACAGGTAGTGGCTTTAATGACCTTGCAACAGTGCCTAGCATAAATGATGGAACTTTCATAACTTGCCCATCTGCCCCCTTTGGAACGCACATTAATAATCGACTCATTGTTCCTAACTATGCGGACTCTCCAACTAGCGTTATTTGTTCAGACATTTTTGATGAAAATTTATTTCAATTAGCGACTGGTGAGTTTTTCTTAAACCGTGGAACTGCTGATAAAACTTTAGGTCTGGGAGTAATGCAAGAATCCCAGTTGATCGCATTTAATGAAAAATCAATTCATATCGTAAACAACATCCATACTTTAGACTCATCGACTAGTGAAGTAACCAGACAGTACGGAATAGCGGGGCATCGTGCGTTTGCTCAAAATGGTGCTTATAATTATTTCATAAGCAATGAAGGTGACATCCAAGTTTTAGTCCCCTCAAGTGACCCTGCAAAAGGAATGGGCATCGCAATTTCGAAGTTGACCTTGGACTCCAACCCACTGTCAAAAACAATTTCTAAAACGATTAAACGAATTAATCGATCTGCGATAAAGAAATCGATAGTCCACTACCATCGAAATAAAGTATATTTCTGTGTACCAATTGACGGTTCATCTGAACTAAATGCAATCATCGTGTATGACAGTTTAAACAGTCAGTTTATATCACTCGATACTTTGCCAATAAATATTTTGGACATTAACTCACTGGGTGAAAAATTATATATTCTTGGTGACGGTGCTTTGTTTGAATATGAAGAATCGGACACTGATAATTCCACACCAATTAATTTTAAGGTAAAAAGTCGTGGATATGTTTTGGGGACTCGCGACATAAAAAAATACACTCGCGGAACACTTGGTTATAATAATACTGGAGATGCTAATTTAAAAATAACTGTCAACACGAGTAACCCAGACTCCACAATTATTTCTAAAGATTTTGCGGTTTCAAATGAAAAAAATTACGAACGGTTTAATATAAGAAAACGCGGATACAGTGTTAATGTTGAGCTTGAAGGTAACGGTGAGGTAGAGTTCAACACACTGTCTATTGAGGGGTTTGTTGGGGCAGGAAGGATGGCAGGAACTTACTGATGATTAGAGCAACCGTCATAGCAGGAGTTTTACCGGACATCGGATCGGAAATAAACACTGATACTTTTAGGAAAATTGGTACACCTACTGTGCTTGTTCCTACAGATGCCATTACCATTGGTGTTGGTGAAACTTTAACAATCAATGGGACTCTTGCGGTGAACGGAACTTTTAGTGGAGGAACTGATTTCGTTGAAGCAATTATTGATGGTGGTCATGCAGATTCAATTTACGCAGAATCTTTTACACTCGATGGAGGTGGGGCATGACTATTCGTAGAATGCAAATGCGTAGAGATGATACGCTTTCGTGGAGCACGAATAATCCATCCCTGCACCAAGGTGAAATTGGTTTTGAGGTTACCGCAACAGGGCAATCAAATAGGCTTAAAATAGGAGATGGTTTCACTTCTTGGAATGATTTGGAGTATGCAGACGATAACGCAATGCAGACAATTCGCGAGGAGTACGGAAACGAGATTTCTTTTAATTTACAATTCGATTTAAACAAATAAAAAAAATTATGAGTGCAACAGATATATTAGGAAAAATAGGTGAAAAAGTTGGAGGTGAATTTTCAGACCTCCGAGTAAGTTTACAAAATTTATACGCAACAAAAGTTGAGCTTGGAAATGTGGCGAGCACAATTGATTTCTCTCCCTATGCTACAAAAACTTCGCTTACTAATTTAGTGAGCGGAACGGATTCGTTCACGGACTTAAAAGCAACTCGCGCAGAAGTTGGAGATTTAGTTGTCAACGGCACAACCACAACTCTGAACACTCAAACGCTTTCGGTGGAAGATAATATCATCGAGGTCAACCTAAAATCCGATGGGAGTGAAACTGCACAGACAGGGGGGTTGGAAATTAATCGAGGGGTTGGACTAACCGAAATTGTAGTCAATGGTTTTGGGAAATTTATTGAAGACATTGGATCAAACTATGACTTGAGCAACACAATAAATGGTACAAATGTAAGCGGAAAGGAGACCTATACACTCGAAGGTAATAACCTTGAAGGGTATAAAATAGTTTGGTTTTCTAATCCAAATGCCACAGATTCAAATGGAGTTTTGGACACCACTTCAGCAGGGTGGGTCATTCAAGAGGATAATGATTCTGCATTGGGGCTTTACCAAGACTTTAGTGGTGGGAGTGAAAACTTAGGGAATGGTTCGAACGCAAATCCTGCTAACGGCATTTCAATTACTCAGTCGGTTGACGAAAAAGCAAAATTGATTTGGGATGACACCGCAGGGGAGTTTCAAGCTTTGCTTGGCTCAACTGCAACTGCACTTTCGGTAAATGAAATTAAAGTTCCAAATTCAAGTGGTGTAAAAATAAACAATGTAGCATTAGGTGACTACTCAACATTTGAGTCCGCATTTAACACTGCAAATAGTTAATGACTGATATTCTCGCACAGATTGGTACGAAGGTAGGGACTGAAATAAGTTCCCTATCTAGTCGCATCTCTGCCCTCGAATCCAGTGGTGGGGGTGGAGGTTCTGACCCAGTAGATAGTTATTCAGAGACTACCTACACCAATGGATTGATCTCTCAGATCAGCACTTGGTCTACATCTTCCAAAAGTAATCTAGTTCAGACAAAAACATTTACCTACACCAATGGTTTATTGACCCAGATCGTAGTCACAGATGGGTCTAGCGTAACTGAACTGACCCAAACATTCACTTATGACTCTGAAGAAAATCTAGATTCAATTACAAAGGATTACGCATGAGTATCTCAACTCCATACAAGTCTGGCTCAATATC
>Ga0181389_1000672_pt1 | contig 13862 bp, 20 predicted proteins | sample 12SPOviralmetaG_FD_130121 | JGI IMG/M metagenome (GOLD analysis project Ga0181389, IMG submission 130121) | Marine viral communities from the oligotrophic San Pedro Time Series (SPOT) site, San Pedro Channel, CA, USA - 12 SPOT_SRF_2010-06-29 | ecosystem: Environmental > Aquatic > Marine > Strait...
ACTAGTGAGTAACGCTTTTCACGCTCACTTTTTGGCCCTATGCAATAAGGCCTCCAGCCATTGTTGTGTGTGTTGTACCTTAGGATGAGATTTTAATTTCGGTGGAAATCGCACCCATCCTGCGGAAAATCTTCGAACCATGTTTCTCACCTGGAGATATACATGATGACCGACTTCAACCGACCGACCCAAAAATGCAAAACGTGCCAAGACGACGAAAAGTGTCCGTGTCCTGTGGACGAGGACGAAGTCGAGGTGATCGAAGACGACCTGGTGTCTGACCCGGAAGATGATGATGACGACCTGCTGATGTACGAAGATGATGATGTGGAAATCGAGGACGACATCTCAGGCGGCCTGGCCGATATCGCGACCGTTCTCAGCGACGCGCTCCTGGACCCCGAGCCCTCTGGTCAGACCGCGTGCACGGCCCTGCTCGACATCGCACACCAATTGACCATGACGAACAAGATCCTCGTAAAAATGTTAGCGAAGATGTGATGAAAAATTTCTACTTAAAAGATTAGGTGACACCTCAGACAAACAGGAGAGAGAATGGCCACTCATTCCGTTGACTCGACTACTTCCAACGCGAATGAGGTCACGCTCGAACGTATTAGAGGGTGTTACCGAGACGCGCCGAGCTCGCTCGTCAAGGAACACGTCAAGTTGCTCGAGAAGCGATGGCGACTGGCACCGAGTAGCGTGTGTCCAGATCCCGAGGCGTTCAGTCACTCGGAACAACTTGGGTTCGATCAGTTGCTCGATGCTTTACCATCCGATGGAATCACCACACATAACTCGAACGCGACGTTGACACTGGCGGACAAGGCGATGGAGCGCGAGAACGCTCGAGTCGTATCTATGTTGTTCAGGGCAAAGGCGCTGGGCATCACGGGATGGCAAGAGGAAGAGGGCGGTGCGGGGATGACTTTGCATCAAAGAATCAACCGCATCATGGAGGAAATCGAGTGTGGATTCATTCTCATTCGCCAGCGACTGAGACACTATGAACGAGTGTCGCGACCGCACACGATGCCGTCGGTCTACATATCCGACCCAGATATGTTCAAGGTGAACGCCGAGTTATATGCGCCCGGCAAAATTGAGGAGCTCAGTCCTTTCCAACGGGCTCTCTACGTGTGCTTGTACGAGGCGCACACCAGAGAACTACGACGCTACAAAGGCATGTGCTGCTTAGAACATAAGATCAATGGCCACGGCACTCGCGCGTGGATTCCCCAGCACGATATACCCACGCTTGTGTACAAATTGGCGGACAAGCAACTTCGACACGACATGTGGAAGGATCTCACGAGCAAAGGTTCGGGGTTCAGAGATGTCATCAATCATCTCACCGTCTGCATTGACCCACAGTTTCCCGAGGTGAAGAAGTGTCGAAACATGTGGAGTTATCGAAACGGTGTTTTTCTCGGTAAAGCGCTCGATCCGCTGACGAAAGAGTACACGTGCAAATTTTTGCCATACGAGAGTAACGAATTCAAAAAGTTGGACCCGACGCTCGCGTCGTGCAAATACTTTGACACCGATTTCGAAGATTTTTCTATGATGGAAGATTGGTTCGATATTCCGACGCCGCATTTCGCAAAGATTTTGGATTATCAAAAGCTTCCCGAAGATGTTCAGCGATGGGCATATGTCCTCGCCGGCAGATTGTGCTTTGACGTCGGTGACCTCGACGGGTGGCAAATAATCCCGTTCTACGGGGGGATCGCGCGTAGTGGCAAGTCGCAAGCGCTGACGTCTGTTTTTAAACAATTCTATGAGGCCGAAGACGTGCGCACACTGTCCAACAACGTCGAGCGAAAGTTCGGGCTCGCATCCATCTACGATGGGTTCATGTTCATCTCACCCGAATGTCGCGAGACGATGGCCTTGGAACAGGCCGAATTCCAATCCATGGTATCGGGCGAGGACGTGAGTATCGCCGTGAAGCACGAAAAAGCCAAATCGATTCAATGGACCACGCCCGGAGTCATGGCCGGCAATGAGATGCCCGGATGGCGAGACACCGGCGGTTCGATTCTTCGCCGTTTGGTCACGTTCAATTTTGTTCGACAGGTGAAGGACGCCGACGCGACGCTCCCTCAGAAACTCAAGTGTGAAGTTCCAATCATGTTACAAAAGTGCGTGCGCGCGTACTTGGACTACGCGCTCCACAAGTACCGAGGGGTGGGTAACATCTGGGACATCTTACCCAGATACTTCTTGGAAGTGCGACAAGAGATTGAAGAACAAGTATCGCCACTGGACAAGTATCTCAACTCGTCTGAAGTTGTGATCGATCCCGACGCACGCGTGCCACTGTCCGTCTTCCAAGACGCGTTCCAATTCTTCGCGAAGAACAGATGTGGTGAGCGCAACATCAAATTCTCGGCGGCGTACACGCGGGGGCCGTTCAACGCGCGCGGCATCACGGTCGAGCGCACGACGATGACATGGGGCGCCGAAGGACGTTTGTACGAGGACGAAGATTTCGCGGTCGGCGTGACCGTGAAGGAAATGTGAGCAAAAAAGAATACCTGAGTTGTAGTAAGATGAACAATCCATATTTTGAAACCATGTCGTCCCACCGAGGCCCGATCAGGCGCACCGAATTCGTCGATCGTCTGCGAGGTCCAGTCGGTAAGTCGGTCCCCGACAACGCCGTCGATCTTAACTTATGGAACGGAGTCGTCGATCACATAATATCCCTCGCGAAGGCATACATCAGCTGGGCGCGCTCGGAAGAAGCGCTCGAATACACACCGAAACTCGAAAAGTCATACGTGTCGGACCACGACGAGGACGAGTCAGGACTCATCATGCACGTGATAGATAATTACGAGGGGATCGAGTCTCGATTGTTCAAAATGCTGTTTTTCTATTCGTTCAATGAGCTGGCGCTCCTCGAACGATTGGGTTAAAAGCGTGCGCGTTAAGAATAAAAAGATGGATATTGACGTCGAAAACGAGGGTCATTACCCGAGCTACACGAGATACGACAAAGATCTATGGCGGCACATGATTTTGAATGAACATCTCGATCAGATGAAATCTTTTCACGGTGCGCACCCAACTATCGTCTTATGGGACGAATCGTCCATGGCGCTCGCAGCGGAGATCGGGGACGTCGAAACACTCATCTTCCTGCGCGATGAGTGTAAATGCCCCGTCGACGCCGAGGCGACGTACAACGCGCTTCTGTATTGCAACTACTACGCGCTTTTGTACCTATTGATGTCCGAGTGTGACGTCGATTTCACGCACGAAGACATAGACGAGGTTGAACGGTACGAAAACGCAACGGCCGACGAGGGCGAGTCCATGTACGAGGTGCGCAACGTCGTCGATTTGGCGCGTCAGGCGCTCGCATCGAGATGACACCCACGGCACCGGCACAGAGGGCAACCGAGAAGGCGGTGGCGACGCGGGGCCCGAACATGACCGGGATGGTCTGAATCCCATTCACCCTGTCCTCCCCGACGTCTGGTATATCGGCGTGGTTCGAGACCGCCGTCGTCAACAGAGCCATCGCGAGCGCATCGCGGGGCGATGTGTCGACGTGTGCGAGAGCGTGTGGGACGACCGTCGTGGCGCACGCCCACAGCGTGCCCACGTAAAACGGTTTGAGGAAGGGCACCGCGCGTTTGAACGGACCGTAGGTCTGCACGCACGCCGCCTCGACGAGTCCCCAGTGTGGGAGCCCGGCCGCGTCGAGGATGGCGACGGCGGTGATGAGCGCGAGAATGAGGCTCTCCGGTGTATCTTCAGTCTTCCCGTCGAGGTACCTATCGGCGCCGTACGCCCAGCGCGCGCTCGCGGCGATCCAGACGAATGGTAAAGGGTCGTCGACGGGCGTACCCGCCGCGAGGGCGAGAACGCACATCACCGTGGGTACGATCATCTTTACAAAAAGATGAGATGAAAAAAACGGTTTAAAGGATTAGGTGAGAAGAAGAGCAGAAAAGAAACAAGCAGCATGTCCGCCGTCTCCGTCATCGAAAGCACCCAATGGGATCCGAACGCGATCTCCTTCTCCACCCTGCGAAAGAACAAGAACGGGGGGAAAACCGTCTATGTCCAGACGACGCAGGCCAAGAGCAAATCTTTCTTCCTCCAGTTGCCGTTCATGCGCTCACCGTACGGTTTGAGTGCCTTCACGGATGACACCAGTGGACGAACGTCGTATTCTCTCGACTTGAGTCTCGACTCGGAGAACGACGATGCGGTCGCGCTCCGCAAAAAGTTGGAGGCATTCGACGATCTCATCGTCGAAACCGTCGCCAACAACAGCGTCGAATGGCTTGGAAAAGAGTTTTCCGCCGACGTGCTCCGACAAGCGCTGTACAAGCCGCTCGTCCGACCCGGGCGCGACGAGTACCCGTCGACGATCAAGTTAAAAGTTCGCCTCGAGCGCGACGGTTCGTTCGAGCCTGAGTGTTTCAACATGAAGCGCGAATCTTTTCCTCTGGATCAGATTGAAAAGGGGCAAAAAGTCATGACCATCGTCGAAGTTGCCTCCATGTGGTTCATCGATCAAAAGTTCGGTGTGACGCTTCGCCTCAGGCAAGCGCTCTGCGAACAGAGCGAAAAGCTCCCCTCGTTCGCGTTCCAAGGTCTCAACTTACCGGAGCCCGAGGACGAAGAAGAATCGACCGCTTCTTGCGGTGAAGTCGACGAATAATTTTATCACGTCTTTTAATAACAACAACATGAGATCCCTCATCATCGCCGCACTCCTCCTCGCCGTGAGTCTCTACATCCTCTACGGCGGTCCGTCTACCACCGCGCCCGCGACGGCGACTGGTGGTGCGAAATGGACCGTGTACGGTTCGCTCGGGTGCGGGTGGACCACGAAACAACTCGAATTCATGAAAAAGAATGGCATCGCGCACACGTTCGTCGATTGTGATTCGACCGAGTGCAAACACGAGGCGTACCCGACGCTCGTGTCCCCGTCAGGAGAAGAGCACGTCGGGTACCGTGAGGATTTCTGATCTGGTAAAAAAAATCCCAGGCTATAACATACACAAACGATGAGCAGATGGGCAAACAAGATAAACGCATTCGAGCGGGCCGATAAGAGATACAGGCACCTTGAGGGATGGGAACCACAGCACTCGGCCGCGATCAAGTTTCTCAAGACAAACCCAACTAAGCACCAGCTTCTCGCGTACATGAAGAAAGTCGTCAATCAGGCCGCGAATGATAAATATTGGATGAATAAAGACGTATACGAGGAATTTCAGGACGCAGTAAGTATTTTGCAAGACTCGGTGAAGGAGCTCGGTATATCACGAGCCTTTGAGAGAGCGTTTGGTAGCGTCGAATGGGCGTTAGAAAACAACGACCCGAAACTCTTAAAAGGGGCAGCTAGAAAGTTTTACACCCAGTACAAAAAAGAAATGGCTAAACCGAACATGAACTACGTCAAAGTCGATTTCAAGGTCGCCATGGATGCGAAGAAATGGAAGATTCGTTTGACCAAGGACATCAACGGGAAGCGCGTGAAGCGAACCGAGAGTGAGCTCAAGAAACTTATCGCTAACAAGAAAAAAGCGTGCAAGGCCCGTCATGGGAAAAATCATCATTACTGCAATAAGTAAGAAGTAGGCCAACGGCACCAAGATATTCATTTTACCAACGCATCGCGTTTGTGTTGGAAAAATGGGTTTTATTCGAATATGAGGTTGTTTTTAGTCTTCAATGGCATCTTATAGGTGATCCACACGCTTTTGAACGGGATCTTGTTTTGACACCCGGCGTATGTGCTTTTGAACTCGTACCTCTTCTTTGGAATTATGACTTGAAGTGATTTGTCGTTTTTGAAGAGATCTGAAAAATACTTTCGTTCGATGGTTTCCATCGGGACGAGCAGTGCGAATGGCTTCTTCAACTGTTTGCACCGCTCGAAAATCTCCCGTTTCTGTGAGTACGGTGGGTTATCGACGATGGCGTCGTATTGTTTCGGTTCAAACTTGAAGAAATCTTTTTTGACGTGGATGACGTCCACGTCGAGCGGTTTCAGTTGACGTTTGATGGCGCCGTCGTTGTAGAACGGTAACCAAAACGTCCGCTTTCCGCGGGACGACGACATGGTATCCAGTAACAGTTTCCAGGCCTCCACCGGTGTGTTGTAGTCATCTCTGGTGCGCGAAACACTGAAGTGATCGGACACGCGCATCTTCTGAGATGAATGCACATTTTATTTAGTCGCACGCGCCTCTGACGGTCGCGAGCGCGATGGAGAGAAGGAGCGCGTCGGGGATGGATTCGATCGGTCGAAGCGCCGACACGTGCTTCACCAGGGATCGGTTCCATAGGAATCGGAGGATGGCGGCCGAAAGCAGGATGCTCAGGGTGAAGGTGGCGAGTTCCTTCGCCATCTCGGTCTTGGATTCAGATTTAAGCATGACTCGGCGAAGCATTGTGCGTGTTTGTTTTCTATGGGCTGAGAAATTCTTTCTCAGTGTATCGTAGTTAGTAGCGATGCCACCTAAACGTCGAGCGAAGAAGCTTCTCCCTTTGTCCGGAAGTGAGAAGCGATACACACACAGGTTCTGGGGGAGCAGACGCGGCGTCGGAAACAATAATTGCTACGCGTACGCGTTCGGAGATTATGAGGGGTACCGCGGTGCGAAATCGACTCCCGGTGATAGGGCGAAGACGCGCCGCTACGGCTCGCTCAAGTGCCGTGACCTGGCGAAGGGTGTGTTGGCCGACAATAAGAAGAAGGTGTACAAGGCCAAGCCAACTGCGAGGTGTAAACCGGGGTATTTCAAGGCTATGATGGTGGTCGCCCCGGGGAGAGACTTTCATTTCTATCGTCAGCACGGGGAAATCGAGCTCAAGATAAAGCGGGGGGACACGGCCGCGTCCATAGCTCGGTTTCTGAAGATCCCACTCGGTCGAGTGCGCGCGGGCATCGGCAAGCACAAGGGGCGCGATCCCAAGACGGGTAAGCTGAGGGTCGGGAAGAACGTTCGAATCAAGTGCAATGGGTGGTCACACAAGCGCGGGTGGGCGACGGGCCCGCTCCTGCACGACGCGAAGGGCAAAGTCATCAAAGACCCGCGCAGGGCGTCTCGTAACTACCCCGGGCTCAATTACAGCAAATTTTGTGGAGCCTTCTGTGTCAAAGAACGTGGGATTCGGACTGGGCACGATTGGCGATGACATCGTCGTCTTCCAGTAAGAGTGCATCAAGATCGCCTATGTTGACTCCTATGTCGGCTAAGAGCGAGTCCAGGTCGAGATCGTTGTCTGCTGGAATATGTATGTCGAACGAGTCGAAGACATTGAAGATTTGCTGGGAGTTCAGTGTGAGTACGTTAGAGTGCAATGTGTATTGATTGGTTACCTCAAGCGTGATCTGAAACTTGCTCACGTCAAAAACTTTCCGACACACTGGACACGTGTGATTCCCCTGCTGTTTCCATCGCTCGATGCACGCGCGATGAAATCGGTGCCCGCATCGGATGGGTGGGTTCGAGCGCGTCGACTTCACTGTATTTAGGCAAATACTACACGTGTCGTCGCCGCTCATTGCTAGGTTCATAGGTAAAAATAAACTCGATTACGCGCGCTTTTCTTGATCGAAAGATTTCTTCAGCGTCGGTTGGAGTTTGTCGGCATCGGACAGCGCCCCGGGGCCGGTGGTTTGCAGGTATTGTCGATAGCTCCTGTTATCTTCCGGGTTCAATCCCTGCTGAGACATTAAGAACGTATCGAGAAGTTTGCTCGAGTTTTGGATCGTGTAACCGCGTCCGTCGGCCATGCCCTGGCGCTGAGACATATAGTTCGTTATATTACATCTAGAATTTTATTTCAGTGTTGTCGACGGGCGCGTCTAGCCAACTCCGAAAACCGTTCGTGTGCGCCCACTCAAAGAAAACATCGTAACTCCAGCAATTCAAGCCGCGACCCTTTTCGAACTTCGATACCGGTTCGTTTGGTTCCATGATGATTCCCGGGGCCTCGTACACCAGTTCGGTCAAGCGGCGATACGCGAACGCGACTTCTTTTAAAGTCTTGGACCCCGTGATGATCACGTTGCCGCTCGAGAAAACGCTCGTCGTCACAAATTTGCCGTCGCCGAACGGTTGAAACTTAATTCGGAGGCCGCTGTATGTCTCCGGGGTGAACACCCATTGATAAATGCTCCTGTGCGTTGGCTGTGACACGTGTGCAATCAAGCGGTAGAGATCAACCTCGTGCCGAAGACTGAAGCACGAGTTGATCAGCGCCACGTGAAATTCGGGGCGGGGCAATCGACAGGCAGTGAGCATCGGCAACAGATTTTGGTGGATCCGGTCGATGATGACCTCGCACTCGAACACACCTGTAGCGCCGGTCACGTGGATGGACCCATTGTGGAAAAACTTAACGCTCTTGTTCGTCCCGAACATGCGCATAGTCGTCGTGAGTTGATTCTTGAAAGTTTTCTTATTCTGACTGATCTTGAGACAGCAAAAGGGTGCGAGCTCCATTTCATCCTCCTCGAGATGTGCGCGCAACTTCTGGACATCGATGGGCGTTCCAAGTTTTGCGTGCATCGTGATGGTCGTGATGTTGACCCACGTCGGGGTGGTGAATCGCTCGCCCATACATTTGCGGTGCTCGCCGATCGTACGAATGAAATTGAACTCCTGGACCCGCGACGGGCTAAACGTAGACGGTGGCATCCCCCGCGCGCTCAGAAGTGAGATGCCGCGTAAAAGCTCACTCCCGCCAAGATGAAGATCGTCGCGTACTTGTCAACCGCCTTGATATTTTTTAGGACGACTGGATCGATGTTTTTAAATTTTTCTTTATAGTTAGTTGGTTTGAAAGGCAAATAAATCCAGCGGCCGTACGGGAACACAGTCGGATTCATCCTGAACTGACAGCGAAGTAGGAAATCATGCCACGCGAGTACGAGGTACGGGAAATATAAAAGGGCGATCAACGCGTATTTGTTTTTGCCCGGGAGCGCGTACGAGACGCTCGTCTGGAGAAGTGCGATGGCCGCGTTCAGATACCACACGTTACGCGCACAATCGTACCGCGCGTTGTACCAAGACGCGAGTAAGAAATTAACGAGCAGGAGCACGTCGTGGCGCTCTTTGGGCACGAACCAATAGGAGAGCGCGACGTAGAAACTATAGATGACACACTTGATGTTGAGATAGTCGTCTGGCCACTTGAGTTGTTGTTCCATTACATTGACGCGTGATTTTTTTTTCAATTGTCGTATATCCTACCGTAGGCCGCCAGTGCGTGTTCGAGATTCCACGAGGCGTCGATTCGATCGGGTGCGTCGTTGGCGATGCACATGTGTTTGAATGTCTCGGGACAGATGTGATGGGCCTCCCAGTACAGGGCAGATAGAAACTCGCCGACGTGGTCGACGCGAACGACGCTGTCCACGAGAAGAGGTTCGAAGTCACGAATGATCTCGATCGGTTCATCTTTGCTCGCGAAGATGTTGGTGTAGACGAAATCCGTGCGCATCTCGTCTATTTTAACGAGCCCGGACGGGATGACGTAGTAAAAGTGCCAACCCGGGAGTGCGTCGAACATATCTTCGATTCGAAGATCTTTTTTTCGGTAGATGTTGTCGTACTCGAACTGAATCATGTCGACGGTGACGTCACCCAATCCTTGAAGAACGCCGAGATCGTGACCGTCGGTGTCGACCTTTAAAAAGTTGATGTGGGAGATGTCGCGAGATGCACAGTAGCGACCGAGACTGTTCGCGTCAGCGTCCACGGCGCTGACGTTCACGTGGACGTTATCGGTGGAGTAGTCGACGTCGCGCGCGTACATGACTTGACCATACGTGTCGCGCCATTCCGGGCCCGAGGGTTTGAATTCGGGGTCAAATAGGTGCGCGTGCATGGTCGGTTCGATCTCACACGGGAAACAACTGCCGGTGGCGCCGACGTCGAAAATCTGTGCATCGGACGGTACGTTTTTCACGATCGAGCGCAGCAGCGACATCTCCCCGTTGATCGCGTGGTTGCAACATATGCGATAATTGAAATACGGGAGGTTGTGTTTGTGTTCGGCGTCGCTCACGGTGATCCAGGCATCGAGGGGCAACTCATCCATGGCTGTTTCACTAATTGCATATCTATTCTTTAAATTGATCATCTTCGCCTGAAGATGTACATCGCTAACACGATCGCGACGAGCGCGACGACGTATGACATATCGAACCGACGCGCGTTCGTCGAGACCACGCGCGTGCCCGGAGTTTCAGTGACATCTAAGATCTCTTCGTCGATGTTCAAATGGGGCGCGAGCGGGCGACCCTCGACCACGAGCTCAGGGGCGTCGCACGGCGACCCGATGCGCAGATCACTGGCACCCGCACCGACCGCGCAGAGGGGACTTTCTTCTGGGGCGGGAACGCCGTAGCCACTCGATTCACCGGTCTCGATCACTTCGGTCGCGTGCGGCGCTCGACGGCTTCCAGGTGGCGCGCCGACAAACGGGTTATGTTTGTTGATGCTATTCTTGTCACTGATCATAAGCCGAGACGGCATGACCACTTTGGTATATCAAAATATTATTTTTACAGACCGATCACGTCACTTTTCGGGATCTTTTTGCCTGTCGTCGTCGTGTTCTCCCAGTGCGGGATTGGTTCGAACGGCGCATCGATCTCTTCGCGGTACGAGATGTACTGGGCGACGCCCGTGCGAATCTGCGCCGCGGCCGTGGAAATCACCTTGGTGTTCATCGCCTTCACCTGTCGGTTCACGTCCGAGAAGTGGTCGCCGGAGTTGTTGATGAAAACCACTCGCATGATGGCCCTCAGGTCAGCTTCCTTTTGGTAATCGATGGCGAGACCGGTTTTATTCAGGAAATCCTGGCGAATGCCGCGCTGGAGAAGATCGACATTGAATTGGCTGAAGTACAATCGGTTCAGGGGTGTCTCGGTTTGTCTGACCGAATTCATTACTGATATTGTCCACGAAAATAATCTCGATCTATCTTAACTTAAACAAAAGATGGACATCGAGGAACTCAACAAACGTCCGATGAACCCCCCCGAAAAACTCCCGCCGTTCGTCGGTTTGTACCCGTCGGCAGCGAAGGTCGGTGAAGCGGGCCCGTTCAATCAAAACTCGCGGTACCTCGGCACGCCGCGAGGTGAGTCCGTGAAGTACGGCGCGACGACCGTGCGCGCTGCGGATCTCACACCGGCGCCTAAGTTTGACTAATCACGACGACTGCGGTGCCGTATGGCGACAACCTGTACACGACGGGGAAGTGTATGGGGGCGACGTCTATGTATGGGTGAGACAGGTATAGTTTACGCTGGATTGTGTACACCGACGCCATTGTTATATCATGAGAATTTTTCACATCAGATGAACTCACTTTTTTCATCTGACGCGAAGAATGGTTTAAAGAATTATCAGATCATAAGAGTAGAAACCCAACCAGCATGCGCGTCACCAAGAGAAACGGCAAATACGAAGACATCAAGTTCGACAAGGTCACGAAGAGGATCTCGAACCTGAGCGATGGATTATCGGATACCGTCGATTGTTCGCGCGTCGCCCACCAGGTGGCGTCGCAAATGTACGATGGGATTCACTCACACGAGATCGACACGCTGAGTGCCGAGGTATGCGTTGGTTTGATCACTGAGCATCCGGACTATGAAGTGCTCGCGACGAGAATCGTCGCCTCGAACTTACAAAAGATATGTCCGGGCACGTTCCTCGCCGCTATGCGCAAATTGCGTGCCGCTGGGGTCGTGACCGATGAGGTCGTCGACGTCGCCGCGCAGGTCAAGGATGCGATCGTCCCCGAACGCGATTTCGATTTCGGCTATTTTGGTTTGAAAACGCTCGAGAAGGGCTATTTGCAGCGCGTCGATGGGAACATCATCGAGACGCCGCAGTACCTGTTCATGCGCGTGGCGATCGGGATCCACGGGACTGATCTCCCGAGCGTCCATGAGACGTATTTTCACCTGTCGAATGGTCTGTTCACGCACGCGACACCGACCCTCTTCAATGCCGGCACGCCGAGACCGCAGATGAGCAGTTGTTTTCTCATCGCAAACAAGGGCGATAGTATCGACGGAATCTATGGAACGATCACGGAAGCCGCGCAAATCTCAAAATGGGCGGGTGGAATCGGTGTGCACATATCGGACGTGCGCGCCAAGGGGTCGCACATCAAGGGTACCAACGGCACGTCCGATGGTATCATCCCGATGTTGCGCGTGTATAACGCCACTGCTCGGTACGTCAATCAAGCCGGTAAAAGGAAAGGTTCCATCGCCGTCTACCTCGAGCCATGGCACGCCGACGTTATGGATTTCCTCGAGTTGCGCCTGAATCAAGGCGATGAGGAGGCGCGGTGTCGTGACCTGTTTCTGGCCCTCTGGATCCCGGATTTGTTCATGCAGCGCGTCGAGGAAGGTGGCAATTGGTCACTCATGTGTCCGTCGGAGTGCCCGGGCCTAAACGACGTATACGGCGAAGAATTTAACGAGTTATACCTCAAGTACGAGTCCGAGGGTCGCGCAAAGAAAACTGTTCCCGCGGCGGACGTGTGGAAATCCATCATCAAGTCCCAAGTTGAGACAGGCAATCCATACATGCTTTATAAAGATAGCATCAACCGGAAGAATGGACAGAAGAATCTCGGGGTGATTAAAAGCTCAAACTTGTGCGTTGCGCCCGATACCAAAATATTGACGCGCGACGGGTACCAGACCATTTCCGAACTGAAGGATCGCGACGTGGACGTGTGGAACGGTGAAGAGTGGTCACCGGTGGTGGTTCGTCAGACGGGTGTCGATCAAAAGCTTTTGACCGTGACGACGTCGCTCGGGTTCTCGCTTCGGTGCACGCCGTATCACAAGTTTTACCTCGACGATGGCAGCGTAGTTGAAGCGCGCGAGCTCAAACCCGGGGCTCAGCTCCTCTCACACGCCATGCCGGATGGAAGCGTGCGAACACAGGATGTCGGATCCATCGTCGATTTGGGCGATTCCGCTGATACATTTTGTTTTACCGAGCATAAGCGACACATGGGCGTGTTTAATGGTATTTTAACATCGCAATGCAGTGAGATTGTGGAGTACACAGACCCCGACGAGACCGCCGTGTGTAATCTGGCGTCGATCGCTTTACCAAAGTACGTGCGCGATGGTAGATTCGATTACCGGCGTTTGCACAACGTGACCAAGATGGTGACGAAAAATTTGAATCGAGTCATCGATCGCAATTTCTACCCAACCGAGAGCGCGCGACGATCAAATATGCGTCACCGTCCGATAGGAATCGGGATTCAGGGGCTCGCGGATACGTTCCTGCTCTGCGATTTGGCGTTTGACAGTGAAGAAGCGCGCACGATGAATGCACACATCTTTGAAACCATCTATAACGCGGCGCTCGAGGCCTCGCACGAGCTCGCGCTCGTCGACGGGAGTTACGAATCGTTCGAAGGGTCACCAGCGTCTCTCGGGATCCTCCAGTTCGACATGTGGCCGACACCCGCGAAGTTTTCGGGTCGGTACGACTGGGACCAATTGAAGGAGAAAATCAAGGCTGGTGGTCTGCGCAACTCTCTTTTGCTCGCGCCCATGCCGACCGCGTCCACGGCACAAATACTGGGGAATAACGAGGCGTTTGAGCCGTACACGTCACACATTTACCTCCGTCGAACGCTCGCGGGTGAATTCGTCATCGTGAACAAACACCTCGTCAAAGAGCTGCAAGCGATGAACCTGTGGAACCCGCACACGAAAGATATCATCGTGCGCGCGGGTGGATCGATTCAAAACATCAAGGAACTCCCCGAGGACATGAAGAATAAGTATAAGACTGTATGGGAATTGAGTCAGAAAG
>Ga0181389_1000680_pt1 | contig 13776 bp, 10 predicted proteins | sample 12SPOviralmetaG_FD_130121 | JGI IMG/M metagenome (GOLD analysis project Ga0181389, IMG submission 130121) | Marine viral communities from the oligotrophic San Pedro Time Series (SPOT) site, San Pedro Channel, CA, USA - 12 SPOT_SRF_2010-06-29 | ecosystem: Environmental > Aquatic > Marine > Strait...
ACATCTTTAGTAAAAGTTTTTTCTGTGTCTTTTAATAAGTTTCCAAACTTTCCAAAATCTCCTTGTGGTCCATCTCCGCCACCTTGTTGATATTGTTGTGGAACTATTACTTTTTTATTAGATATAGATTCAATACCTTCGCCTGTTTCAGCGCCTTTGTTTTTATAGTATTGATATAATTCGTAAAATGTCATTATGTTCTAAACGTTGTGTTACCAAATAAGGCCTCTTCTTTTTGAGCAGAGGACATTTTATTATATGGTATTCCATATAAAGATGCAATATTTGTTGAGTTATTTTGAGCTAATATAGGAAGTATCTGAGCTTGTCCTGCAGCCATTACATTTGTTGCAGGTAACGTAGCTTTTACTTGTTCAACTGGAGCTATGTTTGGAGCTACAGATGTATCTACTATTTCTCTAGATTCCTCTACTCCTGGTGATAAAAGCTCATCTATAAATTGTTCTAATTCTTCTATAGATCTTCCTAATTCAAATTTTCTTAAATCTTTTTGACTGTCTTTAAAAATATCCATTACAATTTCGTTTTGGTCTTTAATTTCGTCAGCTTTAAAAGGATCTTCATCTTCTAATCTTTTTGCTAATTGTTCGAAGGCTTCAATACTATAAGTCGGAGATTTAAACTCACCTCTCATTAAAGTTCTTGATTCAGTTTTAGTTAATCTGTTTTCTAAAATTTTTCTCAATTCCCTTGAACTAATACCTAATTCTTCTGCTGCATTTAATGTGTTAAACATTTGAGTTTGATTAGCATAGTTTTCTAATACATATTGTTTCCATGCAGCAATTTTATTTTCAGGTGAAGTTCTTGCTGAGTATGCTGTTTTAGCAAATTTACTTCTAATCAATCCTTTATCTTTTCCGTAAGAAGTTAATATAAAAGGCATACTAGATAGAGGTTTAGCATCTTCTAATCTAACCCCTGACATCAAAGCTGCTATTTCAGCTGCACCATCTCTTTGAGTTCCGTAATCTGTAAATTTTCCAGTTGCACCTTCCCATACACGTTGAGCACTAGTAACTGCTCCAGGTGTTAAACCACCAAAAATATGATTAATAGATTTTGCTAATTTAACATCAGGTGAGTCTTGTTCAAAATAAATTACTTTACCTGTTCTTGTTTTACCATTTCTACCCACAGGTAAAACATCTGTAACTCTTTCTGTACCAATTGATTCTGTAACAAATGGAGTAATAAATTCTGCAATAGCACCTTTTCTTTTTTGACCATCTCCACCAATTAGTTCACCAAATAAAGCATTGTATATAATCTCATTAGCAGTAGATTTATTTAAACTACCATCAGAGAAAGCACCTATCACAGCATTAACCGGAGCAACTAAAGTATCGTATGGATTTGAATATGAAAAATTATAATATTTAAAATTACCGTTTTCATCTGGAGAAGACATTGGTATTAACGTAGAATTTCTTTGATACGTCGGAGCAAAGTAAGTTTGAAAAGCTTCCATAGTTGCATCATCTACTCCCGTTACATATTGAGCTCCCTTTTTAACAGTATATCCAACACCACCAAGAACAGTCGAAAGACCTACCAATCTTCTCATTCCCATTTGTCTTATGTAAGGATTATTACTAGTCAACTCTCTTGTACCAAGTGAAAATATATTGGATGAAGTTCTTAAAATTTCTGCAGGGAAAGCTATAAAGTTTCCTAAAGGTAAGTTTCTAATATTTTCAATTAATTTTGGAACCTTACTATAGGTAGGAATTGTATTGGTAACTAAATACGCAGAAGCTTCTTCTAATGCTTCCAAAGGAGTTTTAGCAGCACCTGTAAAAGTATTAATTTTTTCAAATCTACTACCTGTAACTGTTGTAAACCAATCATCTATGTTTCTAAAAAAAGCAGCTTGAGCAGCATCTTTTTTACTACCTGCAGGCATCTTCATTAAGGCAGTTGCATCCATAGCACCGTTTCTAGAAAAAGCAGTTCCTAACGCACCTTGATAAAAATTATCTGAATAAATTTTCCAGTAGTTATCAGCACCTTGATATACATCAGTTAGTTTTTTCATAGCAGGACTATTCATTAATCCTTGAAAATCAAGTTTACCATTCTTAGCAGACTCTAAAACTCTTCTCATTTCAGCTAAGTTAACGTTTTGATCAATAACTCCTCTTTCAATTAATCTTTCTATTCTAGCAATTCTTTCTATATCTGTTTTTGCTCCTGCAAATATATCTTCACCTGTTAATCTCCAAGCATCTTTAAAACCAATTCGACCTCCTATTAATCCACTAGCCATAGGAAACATTGCTGCTGTTGTAAAGTTTCTTATTTGTGTCATAGGTGATAAAATTGTTTTAGATATTTGTGCACCTGCTTTTAGAGTCATTAAACCTTTATAAAAAGGAAGACTATATAAACCAGCGGTTGCTTCTTTAGCACCTACTAATGCATGAGCTAATTCTGGAGCAGCGTAATACTTACCGTTAAATAAATCACTTGTCATAACAAGATCAGAAAAATTTTCTTTACGCCCAATTTTAGATAAATCTACAAGTCTTGTTTTACTGCCCAATCTTGCCATAGCAGCAGCATCAAATATTGCTCCGTTTACATTGTCTCCAGTTCTTAAACCTGCTTGTAAAATACCATCAAAAGCTTTCTTACCATACATTTGTTTTGATTGTTGAAGAGCTACATCTAGACCCGCATTAATTGCGCTCCAAGTTTTAACGTCTTCAGTTATTAGTTTTCCAGAAGAATCTTTTATACCTCGTTTAGAAAGCTCTACACCTGTTCTACCTTTTTCAACAGACAACATTCTTTTTACTGCATCAGGTAGATCTTCTCCTTTAAAAGCTCTTAACGGTTCGCCTTTAGTTTTTTCTGTAACATTCCACATTTTATTTAATTCGTTGAATGCAAACTCAGGGCTTTCTGCTCCAGATATAACTTTTTGTTTGTATGCTAACATATCTCTTTTAGCAAATTTATCTAATGCTTGTTCATAAGCATCGTCATAAACTTTTCCTGAAGTAGCTCCTTTAGCTATTTTAACAGCTTCTTGTCTGACTGCAGCTAACACATCTTTGTCACCTGTTTTAATTATATTTTTAAATTCTTTAATAGCATTTTTTTCTAACAGTGGATTAAATTCAAATTTTTTATTATTAAATGCAGCAAAATTTCTTTTACTATACAAAGCGTAGTCTGCTGCTAAACTTTGCAAAGCATCTTTTTTAGTTATTCCAGACGTAAATGCACTAAATCTTGTAGCTGCAGCATCAATTAATTTATCAAACCGCATTACATTTTTTCTAACATCTTTTGGAATTGTTTTTAATATTTCTCTTTTTTCGTTTTTTGAAGTAGCTAATAATAAATTATGTACTTTGTTGTCTTCTAATTGTAATTTTAATAATGAATCTCCATCTCTATTAAAAATAACTTTGTATTTATCTACAATATCTTTGTGTCCTTCCTGAATAGCTTCACCAATTTTAGTTAATGTTTTTTGTTCTGCACCAAATTTTAAATTAAGATCTACTTGTATATCTCTTATAGCTTTACCTTGTCCTCTATATGTATCAAATTGATCTCTTAATTTTATAATTCTTCTTTTAAGATGATCCATTACACCACCTTCAGCCGGAACATATCTCCATTCTACATCACCTGCAATTTTTTTACCTGCATCTGACAATCTAGTTCGACCTGCTATTACTGCTTCTTGAAGAATACTTTTATTATTTTTACCAACGACAGCATTAATTGCTCCTGTTAATGGGTAGTCTATTACATTTAAAGCTTTTCCTCCTACATAACCAACTGTTTTAGCTGCAGGTAAAATTCCATATCTAAAACCTAAAGATGCTGCTTGTGGTAAAAGTGTTATTCCAGCTCCTAATACAGCTCCTTCTGCACCAAATTTTGCTTTACCTTTTATAGTTTCAATTGCTCTATCTCTTCCTTCTAAACCTGAGTAATCAGTTTGTTCCGTGAGCCCTGTAATATCAGACAAGGTTCCTAATTCACTTGGAGTAGAAACTGCAAAATCTACGACTCCACCTATACCTCCAAAATAACCTGCACGTTTAGTAAGTTCAGCAGCTTTACCAGCTTTAGATAAACTACCAAGTTTAGTCATTGTGAAACCAGCTCCTGATTTCATTTTACTTAAACCATTAGCAATTTTTAATGCTCCTAGATAAGGAATTCCAAACTGAGTTATAACAGAAGTAATGTCTCCTAATGCAGTTTTAGTATCAGGAGTTGCAAGGAAACCATCTCCTTCAAAAATATCTTCTATTCCTTTTAATAAATTTGTGTTAGCTAAATAATCAATAGGCATTGCACCCATTTCTAACAATCCTCTCACAGCTAAACTTAATCCCTTAGCTGGACCTGTAATAACAGTATCAGTAATATATCCTAGTGTTCCAATGTCGCCACCTCTTGCGACTTCAACATCTTTTTCCCAAGTTTCCCAGGCCATTTAGACTCCTATGCAGTTTGTTGAGCAGGAGGAATAACTAAATTTACTCCGTATTTAACATTAAAATTTTGAACATCTTCTTGTGAAGTAATGTAAGCAAAGTCTTGTAAAGCCTGTTCACTACTTGCCAATAAAGATACAACTTGATCTGTTATTTCAGGAGGTAATCTATCCCTAAGTTCTGCATAAGTTAAATTAAGCACAGGTTTTTCTTGAGTTTCCGTACCACCTGTTGTTATTACTTCTGTAGATTCTATATCTTCGAATGTTTCATTGGGGTCTGTACCCATTGCATAACCAATTCGTCCGCCATCCTTAGCTTTAATTTTAGAAAGACTTTCAATTACTTCTCTAAATTGAGGAACCGTATCTAATAAAATACCTTTATTATCTATAAATGTTCCAAAAAGAGTTTCTGCTTCTGATACTTTTTGAATTAATCTCATGTATTTTTTATCTTTAGTTATATCTTTTCCTGTGTAATTTTTTTTATATTCTTCTAATTGTGTTCTGTATTTTACAACATCACTATGTCTTTCATCAATTTCAGGTAGGTATTGTTTAATAATTAATCTTTGTGATTTAACATCTGCAGATTCATCCATTGCATTTTTTATAAATGCTGCTTTTATTGTTTCTGGATCTCTTTTGTCACCATCTTTTATTAAAATCTTAGCTCTATTTTCTAAATTTCTCATTTCGTTAGTAGGTTTAGCTGCATCAGCTGCATATTTCTGTGCATACTTTTCTTTTTCTTTAGCAGCTTTGTAAGCAGTTAATGTAACAGCTTTATCTTCTTTAGCTCTTGATCTTGCGACAGGTAATGCAAGCTCTGTTGCTTTTTTAACTTTTTCATTAATTCCACCAGGCTCAGTTAAAGCGGCTGCTATAATTAAAGCATTCTCACCTCTAGTTAATTTGTCATTTTTTAACAGCTCATTTAAAATTTTCTTTTCGTTTTCAACTTCTTCCATAATATCAGTTGTAAGTTTACCACTATTGTCTCCACCAGGTACGATATCTAATTTTTTCTTTTGTAATGCATTAGCTCTAGCTATTTTTTCTGTTTCTGTAGCCATAGTAATTTGATCTCCTGCAGCACTTGTTTCAGAAAAATCTATTTGTTCAGATTTGTTTTTATCGGCAATAACTTCTTCTAATGAAATTTGAGTATCCCCACTTGCTAGTTCATTGTACATTTTAATACCATTGTCCATTGCAAATTTTCTTTCTTCAGTATTTAAAAATTTACCGTCTCTTGCTTTGGTTGTAACTCTTTCAAACATTTGAGCAAAAATTTCATCTTGAGAAGGACCTTCAACATTAACCATTTCACCATCTATTCCATAACCTAAACCTTGCATAGCAGTATCAGTATTTTTTTTATTTATTGTAGGTCTAACATTGCTACTAGCTCCCATAACTTGTGCATCCATAGGGAAACTTTTCATCATTGGAACAATACCATCACCCATACCCATAGCAGCATTTGCTTTAATTTGATTTAAAGGTATAGGATAAATAGGTGTTTGACCAAAGTAACCGCTGTTGGCTTGAACTCTAGGTTCTACATGAGACATAATACCCTGTCCTTGAGTACTGCCGCCTTTTCTAAACATTGGTCTTTTAAATACGTTATACATTATTTACCGAATAAACTTCCTAGACCATATACACTAGCTGCTGTTCCAAGTGCCGTGCTCAATGGTCCTGCTGTTCCTGCTCCACCTGCTCCTGATGTAGTTGACATGTAAGCTTGTGGTTGACCTGATAACAATCCACCAGTTATAGAACTTAAGAATTGTAATCTGTTGTATGGTTCGTATGCACTTAGTTGATTACCTTGTGCAGACGCATCTAGTAATGCTTGTTGGTAACCAAGATCACTGGTACCTGCGCCACCTAATTGTTGAATGTTAGCTTGTGCTAATGATGGTTGTAATGATGCTAAACCTTTTTGTTGATCAAAAGCTTGATTAGCTAATTGATTAGATTGTGCAAATCCTTGACCTAACATTTGAGCTTGTAATAGAGCTCTATCTTGTAAAGTTTGTGCACCAAATTCTGCTTCTTGAACACCTTGTCTAGCTCCACCAAAAGCTCCAGCAGTTAATGCTTGTTGTGAAATTTGGTTTTGTTGAATAGATCTTTGTTTGTCAAACTCTGCTAATGATGTATCAATAATATCTTGTTGATAAGGTGACATGAAACCTTGGTAGCCTTGTGGCCCTGAATATTGTGCTGCTTGATCTAAGAAAGGTTGATAACCTGCAACTCCTGTACCTGCACCTACTCCACTAATTTGTCCTTGAGGTCCAAAAGTTAAAGTACCAAGTCCTGCTTGTGTTGCCGCTTGTTGTTGTGCTTGTTGTGATAATACATTTTGATCTGCAACCGAAGGTGCAAATTTTGTAGTATCGACCGGTTGACCTGTAAGCTTGGTAGTAAGGTCTAATAATGTTTCACCTGCAGCTTCTAAATAGGGTGCGGGTCGGTTAATTGTAGTGTTCTCAGCCATTATGCTAATGTTCCTCCGTTTTCTAAATTTTTCATCATGTTGTACATTTTTTGTGCACCTTTATTAATATTGCCGTCACCAGCATTTCTTACAGCATCTGCTGTAAATACAAATTCGTTTTTGCTTAACATTGCAGGGACATCATCAGCTCTTTCTTTAACACCAACAGGCACAAACCCACCAGTATTTCTGTAATCTAATTCACTAACACCGCCCTGATTTTTTCTTACAGGAACTTCCATTCCCATGATACCACCTTTTTCTTTCTTTTCAACTTTATCTGATTTTTTAGTTATCCAATTTTTTTTCTTTTTCTTAATCCATTGTGTAACATCCTCTTCCATAGCATCTTCATCAAATAAACTTCCTAAACCTTCTTCATCTTCGTCATCTGATTTTTTAGTTATCCAATTTTTTTTCTTTTTTGTAATCCATTTATTAGTACCATCTCCAAACCCTATTCTACCACCATCAGCTTTCATTCCCATAATAGCAATTTCTTTTAATACTGCTGCATCTTTAGGAAATAAATCTGGACGTTTTAAAATTCCATATAAATTTTTAAATTGTTTATTAGATCCACTTCCTCCACCTAATCTTCTATACAAATATGTTTTTTCTGCAGAGCTAAATGTAATACCTGCCATCTTCATATCATCATTCTTTGGCTCTTCTTCCATTTCCATATCAACATCTATAGTTGTAATACCTTCACCTTCTTCAGGTGAACCAAACATTCTGTTTACTCTACCACCTTTAGCATATTTTTTCATTTCTTTATCTATGTCAAATTTAATTTGCATAATCATATCCATGTCATTTTTTGCTTCAGCTTCTTCAAGAGCTAGCATTAACTGTGTTAACCTACTACTATTTAAAGAAACCATTTTATCATCTTCTAATGTTTCTTCTAATACAGATGGTTTATCATCAGGTCTGTAAATAGTGTCTACGTTTAATTCTTCAAACATTGTTTTGTCTTTAGGACTACCAAAGGCAAAACCTATTCTTCCACCGTCTTTAAAATTTAAAAAATTAGCTTCACCATATTCTTTATTAAAATCTATTTCTCTTTGAATAGCTTTTTTCTGATCTTTAATATATTCATCACCTAATTTATTATACATATTACTAGACAATGTTGGATTTTTTTGACCACCAAATGCTACATCTTCCAGTAATTTGTTTGCTTTTTGAACTCCTATTCTAGCATCACCTTCTTTATCAAAAAATACTTTTTCCATAGTTTCATCAGGAGTAATTTTTTTTAAAAAAGCTGCAGCATCTGGTTCTAATCTTAACATTCCTATTTCATTCATAAGTTCTGTTGGATTAATAATACCTGCTCTAGCTCTTAAAATAGATTCTTTTATTTTTTCTTTTTGTCTAGCGGATAAATCTGATAACTCTCCATAGTCTAAAGCTTGAGATAACATTTTTAAATCATCACTTCCAAACATTAAAGTGTTGCCTTTTCCTTTATTTTGAAAACCTTCTAAATCATATTCACCTAATTTTAAAGTTTCTATGCCTACAAGATTTTCATCTGTACCATCTTTGTAACCTATTCTACCACCGTTTTTTAAACCAAAACTTTCATAAGGTAAGTTCTCTTGATACTTAGTCATGTAGTCTGCTTTTTCTGCATTGTATAAATCTTCATTAAATTCCTCGTCCGTGAGCCCTGCTTCATCAGCTAAAGCTTTTGCTTCCAAGTAACTTGGAACAGCAACAATGGCTGCAAGTAATGCAGTCTTATCTAGTACTATATTTCCTGCTGCATTTTCTTTAGTGAATACTGCTTTAAGTGCTTTACCACCCATGTCCATAGTTGCATTACCTATAGCACTCATGTCACCTGATTTTAATACGTTAAAGTAATTTTTAAAAATACCATCTGAAGCTTGAGTAGTTGTATTTTTAATAAATTCTTGATTAGCTAAGTCAGCAAGTCTTTCAGATTCTAGTCCTATTTTTTTAGCTGCATCTTGATTTAAAAATCCCTCTATATTTTGAGGTTCTGTACCTACTCCTTCGATAGCAGCAACATCTTCTGCTCCGCTTAACATTTTTCCAAAACCTGTTTTATTTCCAAACGGAGAACTAAAACCTCCTTTAAATCCTTCAAGGCCTCCTCTAAATGCTCCACCATCTGTAAAAGGGTTCCCTTGAAATCCTGCACCGCCTGCGTATCTTGCTAACTGACCACCACCATAAGTTAAGGCAGCAGATTTTAATGAGGAACCTATTCTGCCTGTTTGATCAAAGCCACCGATACCAGCCATACCTGCTGCAAGAGCCGGGTTAAACGGCGCTACAAAAGGTGCAGCTTTAACTGCGATAGCAGATATTTCATTGGGAATTATTTTTCTTACAAATTTTTTAAGTGAACTACCTAGTCCAAATTTCTCTCTGGGTGCAACGGTCATTATCCCGCCATTTGCATATAGTTGTCTATTCATTTGCGCTCTTGTTATTGACATATGTGTTTAAAATAAGGCAGGTGTATTTACCTGAATTATATAATTTATACTAATTTTACTCCTATTACAAGTTAGTCTTTGCACCAAATGGAGGTAATTTAACATTGATCTTAACACTTCGTGTTATATCCCCTGGCTTGGTGTCGGTGTTGGGGTCTTGAAGATCCGTTAAAGCTTCTGCATCTGAGTTATATTCTTTACCTGTTACCTTGTTTTTTAAAAGAACCTCTACTTTAGGCTTAATAAAAGGCACTCCTTTATCATTAATTACTTCTTCTTCTTGTTCTACAAATGACATTATGTATCCTCTCTGTTGATTTCTAATATAGACGCTACTACAAACAATCTATCAGCATCTGCTGCTGTTACTTGCAACACTTCATTTTCTTCCATTACCAAAGGTTCTGTTATAAATTGTAGTGTCTCATTGCTTGAAACAGCTTTTGTTTTAAATAAAGTAAATTTACTAGCTGAAGCTGGGTTTCCATTAAATAAATCTACTGTTAAAGTACTGCCGCTACCACTATCATCACTAACTAATAATGATTTTACAATAGCTCTAGAGTTTGAAGGTACTGTATATAAAGTTGTAACTGTATTAGTAGTTAAATCTTTTTTTGAATTTTTATATATATTTGCCATTTACCCTAATCCAAACCAAGTAAATCGTTCTTGGTCTTCTTTTAAATCTCTTAAAAATGTTGAATTTAGTTGTTCTATAACAGAAGTTAATGCTCTGTTAATTTGTCTTTGATTATCTTCTGTATATTTCTTTTTTGGTTCTGGTAATCTTACTACTACTTTTGTCATTATCTTCTCCCGTCTGGTTGTACATCAACTTGAAAAGGACCAAATCTCCATGATTCTCCTGCTCCATCATTTTCTACTTTAAGACTAGCATATCTTCCTCTTGCACGTGTATCTTTTTTAGTAGTACTAGCATCTACTGTAAACGGACTTAAGGCTGTTGCTGCACTTGTCTGAGAAGGAAAATTCTTAACTGATATAGTTATTTTAGCATTACCTGTTATTGCTTTAAAGTTAGGTAAAAATCTACGCATAGATAAAAATTGTTCGGGTGCATCTTGTTGAAGTGCAAAACTATAGGACTCAATAAAAGAAGTTAAAATAGTAGTGGTCCCATCAGCATTAACTTGATCGGTCCCTGTTTCGTGTTGAAATAATGTAGTAGAACCTAACCCTGTTTCACCAATAACTTGAGGAAAACTTCCTGTAGCAGAGCTTGTATAAGCTGTTGCAAATGGTTTAGGATACACTAACGAATCAAGCCAAGTAGTTCTAATTGAGTTTGTATTAACACCTGTATACCAATTACCCATAGGTAATTCACCAGACTCCCCATAATTAAAAACAACATATCGATTATTAAAACTAGATCCAGAGCTAGGGTAATACCACACTACTTCAGTAAATAAGTTGTTTATTCCAGCACACACTTGTTGACCTTTGGTAGTATCAAAATCATCATAAACATAATCCTCAACTGAACATGGTAGTGAGTTTACTGTACCATCAAATGCAAAGAAACCATTGTTAGACATCCAATATGCAACACCATCAATTTCACAACAAGCATTCTGTCCTATTAATCCACAGTTAGTACCAACCTGTTCAAAGCCAAATGTAAAAGGCGCACCTACAAATTTCATTGTATACAATGCATTATCTGTCCATATTAAAATATTTTCTTTACCTTTAATAGCACCCATAATTTTTGTACCATCTTGAAGTCTTTGTGATCCTGCTGTGTTAATTGCAGTAGGTGTGTATTCATTTAATCCTTCTTGAGTAGAAAATCTAATAAACATATCATCTTGAGTACTATCATCTCCAATAGTAGTTTCGGTTCCACAATGAATAATGTGTCTAGTAGTAGGAGATATTAAAGTTATTCTAGATGCTGTAGGATTACCTAAATCAGTTCCGGCTACTAAAGCAGTTACAAAATTAGTTGTTGTAGTAGAAGCTCGAGTTGTAAATGCAGTGCTTGCTCCAACTGACGTATCCCAAGTAAAAGTTTTACCATTTAAAATAGTTGCTATTAATACTTGTCCAAAATTACTAAATGACCATAACCCAGGTTCTAAGGTAACTGAAGAAGCAGAGGCAGCAATTCCCCATCCTGTTTGTGAACCACTACTTACAGTTCCTCCATATTGAGGTACACCCCAACCATAACCATAAGTCTGCTCAACTGGACCAATTCTTTCATAAGGTTTAACTGTCATAGAACCACCTGTTGAAACAACAGCAGTAGCTTGATTTAAAGAATCAATAGTAAAAGTTGTTGTAGTAGGAATAGTCAAAACTTGAAATAGTTTATCTTCAAAATCAGAAGCATTTAATCCTGTACCACTTGGTAAAGTTACAGCATCTAATTGAATAATATCTCCTACCTCTAAACTATGAACACCACTTGTAGTTATTGTACAAGTTTTAGCACTCGTACTATTTGTAGCTAGCGTAGCTCCAGAAAAGGTAACAACAACTCCATTATCATCTGATCGATAAGGAGTAATATCATAAATTTGACCCTCAAAGTATATAAGTAAAAATTTATCCGTTCCTAATGCAGTATATCTATTTCCTTCAAGATCTACAAAAGCAAATAATTTTCTTGCTGCACCTACTAAAGTATCAGTTAACAAAGAAGACCAGCCTCCTACTTTTTCAGGAGTTCCATATCTAAATCTAGCATTATCTGAATCTGTCCAACGAGCTTGAGCGCCAACATTTGTGTCTTGTTTATCTACACCGGGAAATATTTTAATGGTTGTCAGAGCCATTATCTAGCTCCTATTGATTCGTTGATTTTAATAACCAACCCTTAGTGGCATCTGTATACATAAAAGTAATAGATTGATTATTTACATTCATTGTAAAATTACTTGCTGCCCCTTGAATAGGTTGACCGTTTCTAGCTACAGTACAATTATTAGAAGCAAAACCTCCAGTTGCAGAAATATCCATAACAGTTACTTCATCACCTGTTGAAGGTGAAGCAGGTAGTGTGATAGTTACTGCGTTACTAGTAGTTGAGACTAAAACTTGATCTCCATTAACTGCAGTATATGCAGTAGTAGAAGCTGAATTAATAGTAATTGTTCCTTTTTGAAGGATAGCACCTAATGTTGTATTAGTTCCGTCTGAATAAAATAAAGAAGTAGATCCTGGTGCTAAAGGAACACTAGTTCCGCTACCACTTGTCAAAACATTTATTGTAAATTCAGCTGTAGTTCTATTGGTTGTGTCTTCTAATATAAAAACTCTAGCTCCTGCTGCAGCCATAGTTACAGTGCTATTTGCACCTAACGTACCTGCAAGTTTAATGTATAAATTTTTTCCCTCTGATGTTGCACCATCAGAAACAGCTAGAGCTGTATCATATGGAGCTGTTGCTACCATAGTTTTACTTAAGACTCCACTTGAAGCCTGAGCTAGTATATTTAAATTTGTATTTGTAATTGTTCCCCACTGACCAGCTTTTTCGCCGGTAGTCATTATTTCTAATTTTAAATCTGATGAATATGATGATGGCATAATTAATACGGTATTATTTCTTTCCAAACACTATTAGTATTTGGATCTATGTTACTCCATGTTATTGCACTACCGACTCCTGTTTTTACTACAATTGAAGAACCTGTAGGACTTATATTTGCGTCACCAGTTATTGTAACCGATGTTGTCGTTAAATTCAAGGTATTTCCAGTAATAGATACAACTGCATCTCCTGTTACTACTACTGTTCCAGATCCTAGTCCTAAAGCATTACCATTAACTGTAAGATTGGCATCTCCTGAAACAACAGGAGTTCCTGATTTTAATAAAATAGGATCAGGGTCAGCTATTTGAACTATAGAGTTAGCTGTAATATTAACATTACCAATACCAACAGCAATATCATTACCGTTAACTGTAATTACAACACTATTATCTATTCCAGATGTAGCCCAAGGGAACTCTGAAAATGATCCAAATCCTAACATATAAAATCCTTAAAAGGAGACAGGGGGTATGTGGTGGTGCCCTGCCTCCATCTAAAGATTATATCATCGTTTAAACCAAGAAGGAAGTCCTAAATGTGGACGTTTGTCAAACATATTATCCTTCGCTCCAGGTGTTTTACGGTTGTTATAATGAAGAAATACTTGAACGCATTCCTTACCTCTAAATTTATTACGCCAATGTTCTAATTCACAACCAGAATAGACTAGCATATCTCCTTGTTTAAGATCTACTTTAATTCCTTTTTTACCCACTTCTCC
>Ga0181389_1000681_pt1 | contig 13756 bp, 11 predicted proteins | sample 12SPOviralmetaG_FD_130121 | JGI IMG/M metagenome (GOLD analysis project Ga0181389, IMG submission 130121) | Marine viral communities from the oligotrophic San Pedro Time Series (SPOT) site, San Pedro Channel, CA, USA - 12 SPOT_SRF_2010-06-29 | ecosystem: Environmental > Aquatic > Marine > Strait...
AGTATTATTATTAGTGTTAGTATTTACATTTGTATTGTTATTAGTATTGGTGTTTGTATTGGTATTACTATTAGTATTATTGTTGGTGTTGGTATTAGTAGTCACCGTAGTATTAATCGTAGTTAATCCATTGTCTTCACAATACTGTGTGCCAGATGTACAGTCTCCTGTTTGGTCTGAACTTACAGCAAATGACATTGTTAATAAACCTAATATAAATAATGGTCCAAAAAATCCTCTATTTAAATCACCTCTTGACACTTTATCTCCTATTTAGTTTTTGATGTTGATGTATATAATCCAAACCATGCAGCCCCTGCTCCTACGACTACTGATATAAATCCTGATTGCTCCATTGTTGGGTCAGTAATATCCATAAACCAAAAGGTTGTATAGTATAATAAAAACATATATACACTTAGAAAAGCTCTAGGTATTATTCTCCAACTATCCACAGCTTGTGCGACAAATATTAATTTTTGATAAGGGTTATCGTTCTTGATATCCTCTAACTCTCTTATCCTATCTTTAAGTGCTGACTTCTCTTGCAGCAACTCCATAAACTTATTAAGGTCTATCTCGACCTCATTCCTATCCATGTCGCCACTAAAGCCACCTATATTATTCTGTTGCATAATACCCTTTTATTTTTTAACTAGGCTGCCACCAAAGTACATACCTATGATTGCTGATACAAGGTTTGTATCTAACTGTGTTATTACCAAGCCTTGAAAAGTTATCCATTCAAATACTTCTCTGCCATCTGAAAAGAATAAAAAGCCCGGTTGAAATAATGTATATCCTACTGTTACATCTACACTAGGATAATATACTGCTACCAGTTTAGGTAGTATAACAATTGCAAAGATAGAGGATAACGCAATGATACGTCTTGTCCATTGGAATCCTTTATCTTGTACGTTACGTGCAGACTCTACAGCTTTAAGTTGGAACTCGCCCCTTGTAATCAACATCTTCTGCTCATCTTGTTTAGCCTTCATACGTTGAGACCATAGACTTAACACACTACTAAGAAGTGTTGAGCCAAGCATTGTTATAATTTCAAAAGGGAACATATTATTTATCCAAGGTTAAAGTTGATTCAAGTAAATCGTTTATAGAATCTAATAGATACTCTGGTACATCTGCACCAAGTATATCATCTTCGTTGTATGCAATCATATAAGACTCTATAAGGTCTTCATACAACGGTCTAAAATCTTCTCTCTGTATCCAAGGCTCGTTACAAATTGTACGAGCTTTACAATCTATACGATAAGCTTTGTCTAATTGTTTCTCTGTGTAAAGTAGCATTATTTATCCTGTGCATTTAGAAAAATAATTTTTTCTTCTTGTGCTCTATCCCATTTTTGTTCCATAACTTTTTGATCTGGTCCTTGATTCCAATGGTTCATCCACGCAGTTTTATGATCTAACTTTCCTGATGCTAAATCATTAAGAGGTAACGTTCCTCTTTCTGCATCCATATAAAATAATGCATCTTGAGTATCTTCTGATAAGGTTGCAAAATCTAAATCCTTACCACTTTGTTCAAGTGCATACTCAATTTCTTTTGATTTTGGAGCATCTGGGTATTTTTCGTAAAAGTTTTTTGCACGTTGTAAAATAGTTTCATTTCTACTACTTCCTTCACTACCTTCTACTTGATAACTTCCTCTTGCTGGTCCATTATTATTTTGTACTGTTGTTGGACCTGCACCCCTAACTTCTTGCCACTTCACATCGTCTGCATACTGTTTTAAAAACGCAGGGTCTTCATACCCTCTAGCCTGTGCTATATAGTTTAAGATAGCTCCACCATTATTAAAACCTAACCTACTCATCTGCTCTTGGTAAGGTTCACCAGTGTACGGATTAATTCTATCTGCTGGGTCTTCTTTAGTAAAGGGTACGTTGTCGTCACCTTCGACTATACCACCTTTAGATAAGTCTTTTCTCAAACCTTCAAAAATTTTATCTGCAGACGAACTTAAATCTTCTTTTTCGTCTGTAATTTCATCTCCAATTAATACTGGAAGCTGTCTTAATATTTTAGAAATTTCATCTACTTCTAACATAATATCATAATAATTATTAGACAATTCACCTTTACTTTGAAGCATTTCTATTTGCATATTTTCAGTAAGATTTAGTGGATTAAAATATCTTTTATTACTGATAAAAGAATATTGATCTGATTTTGATACTCCGGCATCGTCTAACAATGTTAAGGTTGCTAAATTTAATTTTTCTGCTGACTGTGTGACTCTATGTAGTTTTGCATAGTCTTTGTAATATTTTTGATTTTGTCTTAAAAAATTATCTACGAATTTTTCTTGAGAAGTATCGTCACTAATACCATTATAAATACTACCTGATCGTTTACTTTTATTTCTTTTAAAGTCACTTATTTTAAAATCATACAATCTTTCTAAGTGTTCTTTATTCATTACACGACCACCAAAACCCGTAAGCAATTTTACAAGTTGTTGTTTTGGATAAATATCTTGATCTAATTCTGTTTCTTCTTTACCAAAAGTTTTTTTATATTTTCTAATATCTGTTAATGTGCCCGGCTCTAATGCTTCTACCATATTAGCAAACAGTATTGTTAAATTTTCTGGGTTAATAATATTTTCTAAGGTTGTACCACTATCATCAAATTGTTTAGTTTTGTCAAAAGGACTTTTAATTGGTACACCTCTACTATCTCTTCCATTACTTAAAAAATAATCAGATAGTGCTTCTTGAGTTATAGACTCTCCAAAAAACGGAGTTAAAGTTTCACTAAGTAATTCATTCATATAACTTTTTTGTTCATCTGCAGTTAAATTATCTTTGTTTGCAATACTATGAATTAAAGTTTGAAAAGGTTTTCTTGGAAAATCAAATGCATCCCAAGGACTAAAGTTGTAAACAATTGGAACACCATCATCATTTATTGTTACTGCTAACGTATCATTTTTTTCGTAGTCTGCTGAAAATGTTTTTAGGTCTTCAATAAAATCTGCTGTAACTCCAGCAGTATAATTTGCTACATTAACAGCTCCATATGAACCACCTACTCCAAATACACTATAACCAGCAGCCCTATCTAATCCTCTATTTCTTAAAATTTTACCAGCTTCTCCTGCTCCATCTTCAATTAGTTTATTTCCTAGTGTTATTTCTTTTGCAGCCTGTGTTGGAATTGTCATTGCTAACCGTGTTGATTCTGTTAAGAATGAAAAAAATCTACCGACAAAAGGAACACCTCGTAATGCTTTTATATTATCAGGAACTAAATCATAGTTTGGTAATGCATTTCTTGTTAAATTTGCAGCTTCTTGATTTATCATATCTTGTGAATTAAATCTAATATAATTAAATTTTGAATCTTTTGGTAAAACATCATTAAACTTTTTTAAATGTTGCTTTTCAGATTCATACATATTAATTTTAAAAAAATCATCTTCTGCAATGTATGTCTCTTGGAGTTTATCATCGAACTTTAATAATCCTTTAACGGGCTGATTATTCTTTACTTTTTTTCCAATTGCAGCAAAGTCAGTTAGTAAAGGATTTTTAACATTAACTCCTTCTTTAATTAAACTTTGTAACTCTCTACCAACTGGACCTTTATTTAACAAACCATACCCAGCTAACTCTTCAGTATAGTTTTGTTTTTCTATATCAGTAGTTTTAGAAAGTTGAGACCAGACAGCTTTAGATGATTGACTCAATCCTTTACCACTAAATACTCTTAAACCATTAGCACCACTAATTTGTATTCCACCAAAAATATTTTTAATATGAGTTCCAAACCTCCTGACGGTTTTTGATTTTTGAGATTGACTTTTTAAAAATATTAAACCTCTATACAAATCTTTACCTAACCCATCTCCTTCAACTAGTAAGCCTTTTTGATATTTAGAAGTGTAATAATAATGTAATTCTGGACTAGTATATTTACCGGATAAATCTCCAAACGGTTGAATCTTTGCTCCTTTTACTTTTTTTATTTTTTTACTAAATCCCGGTCTTGCATCTTTTTTGTCAAAGAAATAAATATCTTTACCATCTCTATAAGCCTGATTATGAAAGTTTAAATCTGTTACAAACCGACTAATTTTAGTCATAGATGTAGCTAATTTTTGTACGGGGTCTGTAATTTCTCCTAAATAGTTTTGTATAGGTTTAGGAATATCTACCTTACTCTGTAATATTTTATCTTGTACAGCTCTAAAAGATTCATACCCGCTTGTAAAATTATTGTATTTACTTTTACCACCAGCTAATAATTCCATTTGTGATTGAATTTGTAGCTGTAATTCAGCTTTTGAAATACTAGGATTATTAGATTCAATATCTCTTTTAATAAATCTTCTAGCATCATTTACTTGTGCACTAGATGGTCTATATGTTGGGTCTTCAAATAATTTAAAACTTCTTCTAACATAAAAACCCAGTTGATCTTTTATTATTTTTTTGTCAGCATCTGAAACATTTTCTGCTCTAAGCAATAAACGTGATAATTCATCTTGTAAATCTCTAGCTCGTATAATATCAGAATGAACTTCTTCTGGAAATTTATCTTTTAAAGCTTTTAAAAATCCTTGATCTTGACTTATACCTATTTCTGTTTTTTTAGTAGTAACTACAGTAGGTACTCTAAAATCACTAAACAATACTTTATTAATATCTTCTAAAACAATATCCTTTTGTTTTTTAGAAATATTAACTATTTTATCAATAGCAGCTTCTAAGTTTCTACCTACATGGTCTATAGTTAATTCCCATTTTTCGTTAGCATTTTGAGATTTTAAATAATTTTCGTGGAGTAACTTACTTCTACCTCCTCTAGTTGTAAAAGTTTTTGAAAGTTTATTAGAAATATTTCTAACTAAAGGAATAGTACTAAATTTATTTGTATATAACTTACCTTCTCTTAAAGCTTCGATATCTCCTAATGAATAATTTCTATCTGGAAATAAACTTCTTTCAGCTTCAACAATTGCATCTTGCCTTTTTTGTAAAGATGTGTCGTAAGCATATTTGTCTTGTCTTCGTTGTCGTTTAACAATATTTAAAAAAGTTTGTTTTGCTTCCTCACTACTATTTTTTATATCTGTTAAAGCATTAATAAAATTTCTTTTTACTTCTGGAGCTTTTGATACTGCTGTAATACCAATACCTGCTGCACCTGTTAATATTAATCCTTCAGCCAATAATCCCAGTCTATTTTCTAATTCACTTTTTTCTTGACTAGATTTTACAGGTTCTAAAATATATTTTTCGACATCGCCAAGTACACCTTCGTTACTATCCTCAATCATACTTCCTAAAATATTTGCTAAGTTTTCTTGATAAGGATTAATAGCTAATTGTGTGGCTGCTTCGCCTTTTGCAATAAAGCCTAAAGTTTTAGCTGTTTTAGGTGCAGCTTGAGTAACTTTTTTAATTGGTTCTAATGCTGTAAAAGGCTTGGTAAATTTTCCAATACCTGCCATAGATGCTGCAAATGAACCTATATCTCTTGTTACTTGTAATGGAACAGACTCAGGTTCTTTTATGGTAGTAACTTCTCTGTCTCCTCTTTGAACTCGTTCTACGTTTTCAGCACCTATAGCACCAGTGTATAAATTTTCTAAAAACTTTTCAGTAGATTCGGTTTCTTCTTGAGTGGGGTCAGTAATCATACGAGAAAGCTCGATGCCTTCTCTAACAACTTGTGAAGTTATGCCAAGACTTGTTCTTTTTAAATCTTGTTTTTGTTTATCTGTTAATAATGAATAAAGACTTTTTACTGGTCCAGTCGGTAATACTGATTGAAACAAATCATTTTGTTTACGTTCCTCTGCCATTATTCATCAGTTCCTGAATCATCAGTTTTTAAATATCCATCCAATTTGTCTAGGGTTAAAGACACAGTAGAACCAAACCAATCATCTAAATCTTTGTATTCTCCAAGTTTAATTTTACCTTGTATTCTTGCTAACATTAAAGGGTCTGCTATAGAATTTAAAGCAGGAGTTAAGGCTAATCTTTCTACTGTTCCAACTTGTAAATTTCTTAACTCTGATTTTAATATTTTTTCAACTTGAGGGTCTGTTTCAGAATCTATTCGTCTTATTAACTGTCTAGCTTTAACGGTATTCTCATCACCTAATCCAGTTTGTAAATCTATATAATCAATTCTATCTAATTCATACCTTTGTCTTTCTACACTTTTTTCACCATTAGGTCCTAAATTAGGAATATCAACACCTCTATTTTCGTATAGAGCATCAAATTTTTCTCCAGCATCTTTGATTTCTTTGGTAATTTTTAATTTATTTTCATTAACCTTTGTGGTTAATGCTAAAGATTTTAAGTCATTAGCAGAATAAGTTTTATCTTTATCTTTAAGTAATGATGTTTGAATATTATTAATCATATTAGATGATAAATCATTATCACCATATGTTTTTAAAACAAAAGAAGCAGCTTCTGTTGCATTATATGCAAATTGATTTGGGTCACGGTATAAATTAATAGCAGCATCACCATCAATATTAACTGGGTCTAATAAATAATCGTAGGTAGTTCTTAATGCTTCAGCTTTTTTAGCATCAGTTAGTTGATCTTCAAGTTTGTCTTTACCACCAATTCCTATTTTACTAAATGCGTTATGCACTAAACTTAAATTTTTAGGTGCTGTAGTTGATCTTTGTTTATTAAGATAATAATCTTCAAAAGGTTTATTAAATTGTTCTTTTGTTAAATATGTATCAGATGTAATATTTCCTTCTAGCATTCTAGTATTGTGAGTATCAATCAATCCTTTTTCATAATCACTAATTTCTTGTTTTCTAGCATCTCTAGCAGATTGAGTACTTAAATCAAAATTAGGATTAAGTCTAGAAAATTCATTTTCTGCTTTTAATCTAAAATAATTTTTATCTAACTTATATGATTTATCATCTGTAATAAGTTGATTATACTTTTCCCATTTATCATTAACATTTGCTTGTTCAAATATTTTTTGTTTTTCATTGTCTTGTAAATTTTTTAAAACTTGTGATTGCATTTTAGATTCTTTGGCACCCATAAATAATGAAGCTAGTAAAATATTTCTAGACCTGTTACTTTTTTTATTATTTTGAGAAAAATATGCTCCTGCTAATTCTCCAAAACTTTTTCCAGAACTTTGTCCTAATAAACTTTTAAAATCAATTGCCATAATTATTCTCCTTTACCTAATAAACTTTTGTTTGAAACAGTTTTTACTTTTTCTAATAAGCTTGGACTTAGTTCTACTTCTTCAACCATTTGCCTAACTTTTTCGGGTATTACTTTTGGATTAATTTTTGATACAGATTGCTCTCTTATTTTATCTAATTCATTTACTCTTGATTTAATAAATTTTATTTGATTGTCTGGTGACATTTCTATAGGTTGTTCACTTTCTCCAGATTCCATTTGATACTCAATATCTGCTTTTTCAGCCAGTGCCATAATCATAAACATGGTTGGCTCCATTAACAATGTCATTAAATCAGGATTCCATTTACCTTCTAAAAATCCTGAATATAAAACAATTGATGCTAAATCTATTATACTCACACCATTAGTAATTGATAATAATAAATTACTTGTTGTTTCAGGCTCTGTTAATAAACCAAATACATATGTAGTGGCTTCACCAGTATTAACAAACTCTGATGGTTGCTCCCATTTGTAAGGTTGCTCTGGACTATTTGTAAGAGATTGTCCGGGTATAGGTCTTCCTGTATTAAGACTATTTCCTAAAAATTCTACTGCTTTATCTGAAACTGCCATATCCTTATCCTATTCCTTGTGGTGTTGATAGTGGTTGATAAAATTGTGCCATCCACGATGGACTACCTGTACCATATAATGTTTGTTGTGATAACTCTTGAAAGCTAGGTACACGTGTCATACCTGTAGCAGCCATTGCTGAAGGACCAACCTCTCTCATATAATTTCCTTGAGCTGCTTCCATTAATGGCTGAGATGCAACACCAGCACTTCTAAATGGTTGTTCTGGCTCACCCATAATTCCTGCTGTAACTACACTTGTTACTGCACCCTTTGCAACATCAGAAACAAAGTCTCCCTCCATTACATATTCTTTAACATTTCCCGGAGCATCTTTTATAAACTCTCCTGTTCTTTGAGCAAAGGTTTTAGGTAAAGCTTCTCCGCCTGTTCCTTCGCCAACAAATGTAACATCTTCTAAAATATTATCTGGGCTTATAATACTAGAGTTTTCTATTGGTGAAACTCTTTTTGCAATGGTAGTTGTTTCTCCCATTATAGCATCAGTCCCAGAAATTGTATCAACTTTTCCTGTAGCTCCACCAACAACATCTGCATTAACTTTACTTTCTATATTTGGTACGTTTTCTAAATTTTCAGCTATATCAATAGCAGCTTCTTTAGGTGTACCAAATACTTTTGTTTTAAAATTTGTCATTTGTTGCGATATAGCACTTGTTAAGTCTGGAAATAAAACTTTAGCACCTCCCCACATAACCATTGACAACCCTATACCACCTATAAGGCTACCAAGCTTTTTACCAAAAACTTTGCTTAATGCTCGATTAACTTTTCTACCTACTTTTCTTAACCATCCCATTATCTATCTCCTCCACCTGTGAAATTAACATAATTACCAGAATACCCACCACTAAAAGAATTACTCACACTACTTAGTAAATTTGTTAGGTAATCGTCATACTTTTCTCCAGACTTACCTTCGTTAGCCATCGCTGTTGATATTATCTGTGCTTTTCTATTTTCTTCATTTTCAAAAGCTCTAAAATCAAAGTCAGCTTGATCTCGTAACTCTTGCCACAAAAATGACTGAGCTTGTGTTGATAGCCCATAAGCGTTCTGTGCGTTTTGCATATTGATTTGATTTTGTGCAGCAGTGTTAATTGTGTTAGCTTGTCTTCTCCACTGAACATTAGAAGCTTCAACAGCAGCAGCGTTTTGTGCGTTCCATTGATTCCTTGCAAAGTCTTGTTGAGAATTAAACTGATCTACTTGTGTAACTAATTGAGCATTAAATTTTGCAACATCAGCAACTCTTTGAGCATCTCTAGCTGCAGCAGCATTTTTTTGTGTAGAGTTAAACTGTGCCATTGCATTTTTTTGAGAAGCATTGTACTGACTTATTTGTACATTAAGATTAGCCATAAACTGATCAGTTTGATTTTTACTTGCAGCGTTAAACTGCAACGATGCGTTAGTAGAAGCTTGATTACTTAACAAACGTTGTTGATTTTGTTGAGCTTTTAATACGTTTGCTTGTTGCTTATTATTTAAGTTTTGCATATCCATTTGAAGGAATGCTTGAGCATTTTGTATTTGAGCTTTTTGATTAAAGTCTGCTTCAGCTAAGTTAGCCTGAGACATTAATGCTGCATCTTGTATAATAGCTTGTTGGTCCATACTAGCATCTGTAATACCTACAGTTTGTAAGAACTTACTGTTAGATAATGCTATTTGTTGGTCAGAACTAAACTGAGCCATGTCCATTTGAAAAACATTTTGAGCATTTGCAAGTGCTGTCTGTTGTCCTCTTGCAGCATTGGCTTCAGCTTCTTGAGCTTCTATAGCTTTTTGCTGTCCTACACTAGCTTGTATCGCTTGTGCATTAGACTGTGCAAGTGGCATAGCCGATGTTATAATTGCATTGAACAAGGCATCTCTACCCACCGTAGATGCTGACATACCACGTTGAGCTAACATAGCTTCAACACTAGCTACAGCCGGAGCAGCCCATGTAGGAATCTTACCTTCTTCAATACCGTTTAATAAACTATCTAACTGATTAGATACTAATGCATCTTCAGGTAATCCAGCAATAACTCCACGTTGAGCTTCACTGAAATCCATCAGTCTAGCTTCTAAAGCTTCTGGGTCATTACCTAACTCTTCAATATCTGAAGCACTTAGTCCAGCATTTTCTAATTGTTTCTTAGCTCTTGTTACTCGTGCTAAAGAACTTCCAACATTTTGTACTGCTGTAGATTTAGCTTCAGGACTTAATGTACCAACAACTCTTTCAGTTAATGCACCTTCTGGAATGTCAACGGTTGCAGCTTCAGTTGGGTCTATACGTTCAACACCTGCAGCTTGTGCAATAGCATTTTCTGATATTTGTCCCTGTGCAGCATCTACTTGAGCATTAACATCTACCTGATCTCCTGTAAATGATCCGGCTGTTATAGGCGTTGCTGGACCAGAAGCTGTTCCCATTTCTTCGGCAGTAACCGTATCTACAACTTCTGGTTTTAAAACACTGTCCTCTCCTGTAATCGTTACAGTAGCTGCTTCTGCTCTTTGTTCAGGAGTAAGAGCATCCATTTTTGTTACAACAGTATCAGCAACAACTGGAATTGGATTTCCTTTCTCGTCTAATATAAGATCACCAGCCGAATCTCTTTGCATTCCACCAACTTTTTGAGCATCTGGAATAACTGCAGATTCAGGTACAACACCTTGTGCAGCTTGTGTAATAGTATCAGCAGTATCTTCAATACGAGCAGTCCTTTCTCTATCTGCAGTAGTATCTCTCTTCATTTGAGCACGGGCAGCAGCTAATCTTGCTTCTTCTGCTGCTAATCTAGCTTCTTCAGCTAATCTTGCTTCTCTTTCTTCTTCTGTTTCTTCTGATGAAGGTGTTGGAGCTGGTGCAGGTGTAGGTGTAGGTGAAGGTGCAGGTGTAGGTGTAGGTGAAGGTGCAGGTGTAGGTGTAGGTGAAGGAGCTGGAGTTTGGTTTGCTTCTTCTTCACCCCTACTTCTATTAGCTACTCTTTCTGCTCTTAAAGCATTACGCTTAAGTTCTTCTACTTCATCACCTTCACGATATCCAACTCTACCACCTTGAGTATAGTCTTTTCTTTTAACTGAACTTCTTTTTCTGTTCTTTCTTTTATTAGCCATTATTAAATCCTATATACCTATTTTACTTAACTTCGAAGAGTTTGTCAACCTTTTCGTGTAACTTTTCCATCCTTTCCATTAAGAGATTAAAATCATCTTTTAGTTCTAATTTGGTAACATACTCTTTCGCAATCTCTTCACGTGTTTTATTAATGAGTATGTCTTGTCTTTTAAGCTCTGAAGAGTTTTGTCTAATCTGAAACCAGATTGGAGCAAGTATCAAAGTTATAAGAACATTCCAAACAATGTAAGGTGATACCATTTCCATGTTAGTCTACCAGTGGTAGTTCGCCAAGAGGTCTGACTGCTGGTGTATCATCGTTGTATTTATATAAAGCTATCAAAGCATCTATGTCTGCAGCGTTGTCTATAGCTGTACACATAGCGTTAGCTTTGGTTCTGACTGCAGCTCTTTTAGTTGTAATAGAACTAGACACTGCTGTACCACCTTCTGCAGCTCTAACCACCATCCAGTCTGTAGGTCTTAGTATACCACCGGCTTGTTGGTTGATTATAGCTTTGTAATTTGTTTTTAATCCTTTAGATTTTACTTCACCTTCAGACCATGTGTTAATCCTGTCTCCTGCATCTGCGTGTCCTTCTGGATATACATCATCTGTAACGTCTTGTGCAGTGTACAAAGTATCTGCTATAGCTCTTGCTGTAGCTGTACCATATGTTGCAGTGACTGTACCGTCTGCAAAAGCAAAAGACTGGTCTGTATTTATGTAATACTCTTTGTCTTTAAAGTTTGAGTCGTCTATAACTATTTCATAAATCCCTATAGCTTCTAGCTCTGAAGAACTCCAAAGCATAAAGATATTACTAGGGTAATTTACATTACCTATGGTTAATGCTTTAGGTCTTGTATAGACCTGTGTTACGTTATTTGATTCTACTAAAGCCCACATAATTACCTCGCTGTTGTTGGGATTCCTGTTGATGTTACGAATGGATTGTGTGCCCATGCCATATACACATATGGTGCAGTTCCTGCGTTTGTTGCTGCTGCATCGCTTCTTAATTTAAAACCGTTACTTAAAATATCCATAGAGCCATAATCATCCACAGAATTTGAATTAGACTCCATAACCATAGAAGTAGTTAGTTGATTTGAATTGTTGCCTGAAGCCACACCTGTACTTGTTAATTTTCCCCATTTAGGGTCGTGCCACAACCAACTTCCATTAGTATCTGTTCTTTTTGTCATAATAAAAGCAGGTTGAAATCCTGTATAAACAAAAGTACCATTACCCTCAGAGTGTCCGTTACCAACATAAGAACCAAATTTTGAATATCCTTGAATGTCTGTCCATGCGTAACATACATAAGTTCCAGCATCTGCGTTTGTATTAACTGATGCACCACCTACAGTTATATTTGTAGAGGTAGGTAAGGTGCTATTCATAAAAGCACCATCAGCATCTTTAGCACTATAATTACTTGTTACTAATTTATAATCATCACCAATACCTTGATGCCATACACAAGGAACATTTGCGTTATCTCTTCTTTTAAAAATTATAAAAGTTGGAGTAGCAGGTAAACCATGTGCTATTGTTCCATTAGAACCTGTGCCTGTGTAAGTAATAATACTCATTCCTGCTGTTGAGTTTGTTTGTCTAGTTCCACCGGGATTACTACCACTCTCATTAAAAGAAGTTGTAGTACCCCCGTTTACTTTCCAACAAGCTGCATAGTAAGGTTTATTATTAACATTCCAATAGTTACCGGCTTGAGACATTCTAATACCGTTTGTTAGTCCCGGTCCTAACCAACCATAAGCACCTGTATTTATTGCATTAGTATCTCCCTCTATATTTGATGCATTAATTGACCATTCTTTATTACCATTCGACCAGTCTCTACTTGAATCTGTTACCATATGAGAAAATGCTTGATTTTCTGCAATAGCAATCGCCATATCGGGTTGCATATTAGAGTTACCTGTAAAAGTAAAATCTCTAGCTCCTTGTCCTGTATCATTACCTGTCCACCTAACACTTTGGCAATGTGCGCTTGGGTCATCTATTGTTGTATAAGCCATTATCCGAACTCCGCTAAGTTTTTAGTGCATAAGGCGTAGTAGCCCGATGGGGGTGCATATTCAAAGTTTCCGTAGCCATTTTCGTCTGAAGCTGCACTTGAGATTGACATAGTTGTGTAACCGCCAAAATTTATTTTATGTGTATAGTTTGGATTGTATGCACACAAACTAAAAAATGCTGTATCTCCATTTGAGTCTAAAAACAAATCTATAGCTCCTGTACCTGTAGCACCACTTGTAGGGTCGCCTGAGTTTTGCCATGTACCATTTATAGAAACGTATGCTTTTTCATTATCCATATCTATCGCTAAACCTATTATGTTTGTACTTGGTGCAGAGCCATAACCAGAGGTCGATGTATTGTTATAAAAAACTGTTCCACTATTATTATATCCAAAACCACCATCTCCTGACCCACTTCCTAAATACTGCCCATCAAAAGGATTTGCTTGAGTTGAAATATACGAATCTATACTTACTCCAGCCATAAACGAAGTAGCTCCACTTGCAAACTGTGCTTCCCAATACCATTTTCCTTTAGATACCCCCATTGAACTTGTTGTGGAATACCAAGCAGTATTTGCATTTCTTTCAGCTTGAGTTCCACCATTTGTAATGTTGTAGCCACCTGTATATTCAATTGTATTTATAGTACAAAAATTATTAGTAGGTGTGTCAGTTGCTTGGTCGGCTGATGTGATGTTGGTTTCTGTAAAGTTATTACCATTACCACTAGCATCATCACCTAAATTAGCTGAATCGCTAAAGTCTAAA
>Ga0181389_1000685_pt1 | contig 13709 bp, 4 predicted proteins | sample 12SPOviralmetaG_FD_130121 | JGI IMG/M metagenome (GOLD analysis project Ga0181389, IMG submission 130121) | Marine viral communities from the oligotrophic San Pedro Time Series (SPOT) site, San Pedro Channel, CA, USA - 12 SPOT_SRF_2010-06-29 | ecosystem: Environmental > Aquatic > Marine > Strait...
AGTTTCTTTACCTATTCTTTTAAGGTTTTGTGGAGTAGCATCTCTAGTTAATCTATCAACTAAACCTTCTGCAAAAGCTGTTTTTCTAGTACCTCTTAATCCACTTTTAGCTCCAGTAGTAGGACTTATAGTTGGTGCTAATATATAATCTGATAATTGTTTTGGAGTAAAATCTTTAAACTCGTATATATTAACGCCTTGAGCTGTGTTTTCTACATATACCTTATCGTTAAGCATAGCTGCATCAATCTCAGCTTGCTTAGTTAAACGTCTAGGTGGTTTAGTAAATATTCTATTTTCAGGTTTGGTTTGACTTTCTAATCTAACAAAAAATCTAGGATCTAAAGTTTCCTTCATTTTTGCTGCCATTTTCTTAATAGAAAACTCATAGTTTTTACCTGCACCTAAAGCTTTTTTAACTTTATTAGTTAATTTACCTCTCGATGCTTCTGTTATAAAGCTTTTAAATTCTTTTGTTTCAACACCTGGTATTTCTCCTTCAAATATTTCTAATAAACCTTTGTCAATTTCATTTTTTAAGTCTTCAGTAAATATTTCTGGAAAGTCTCTAGTTACCTTAGACTTTGGAGTAACTTTAGCTTTTCTCTCTTCTGAAGCTATTAAAGCTTCTTCTGGCGTTGCCTCTTCTGATTTAATATCAAACTCTTTTTCTCCTTCAGCTCTTTCTTGCCCTAGTCTTTTTGATTGCCCTTTAAATTCACCTTTTTTCGCTTGTATAAGTATTTGATTAAATCTTCTTTTCAAATTCTTTTGCATATAAGCTCCAAAAGGTACTTCTTTTATTTTGCCATTTTGTTCTATTACAGGTTTATATGTGTCTATTAATTTAGCTAATTGCTCATTAAAACCAGATTTAAATTCGTTTTCTGAAACTCTTTTAGATTTTTCTAAAGCTAGTATTTTAGGATTATTAGCTGCTTTCTTAGCTGCAGCATTAACAGCACCTCTATTATTCTCTTCTAGCTTATCTTTAATTTCTTGTCTTAAAACAGGATCTTTTATATCTCTTACTCTATTTCCTACAGGTAGCTTGGCCTTATCTTTTATTTCTTTTTCTATGTTAAGATTAGCATCAGCTATTTCTTTATTAGATTTAGAAACTACAGCTTCTTTAGTTAAATCTTTAGAAGCCATTTCTTTTGACGCCGCTGCTCTATACTTGTTTTCTGGTAAAGTTCTTTCAGGAGCCATTTTAAAAGCCTCTATATTTACAGAGTTTAAAAAGCTAGTATTTTCATCTGACAAAGCAGCCATGAAAGTTTGAAACTTGTTTTGAATTTTAGTACCTTGTCTAGCACTTTGACCCATAGAAGCTAGTAAATCTATTAAATCATAAGCTGTTTGAGGTGGCTCAATATTGTTAGCACCCATTTCTTTAAATACATCATTAAAGTAATTTCTCATTTCAGCTAGCTTACCACTCATTATACGAGGGTTTTGATAATAAGCTCTTGGATTACTTAAACCTTCAACCATAAAAGCTAAATACTCTTCCATTCTTTCTTCTGCACTTCTTTCTTTATAACCTTCTTCAACAAGCTTTTTTGTTTGTTTACCTGTTAGCTTTAATTCACCTACTTCTCCTGATATAAACAGATCAACATCTACATCTTTAAACATGTTGTCAAACTTTTCAAGCATTCTAAACTTAGCTTCAGGATTATTTTTGTAATAAGTTTGTAAACCTAAATGTGTTATTTCATGTAAAGCTTTACCTGGCGTGTAATATTTTAAATCAAAATACATTCTACTACCATCATTAGTTATTTCAGCAGTAGAGTTTTTGCCACTTCTAAAATTTTCTCTAAATGCAGGGTTTTTAGAAGAGTTTCCAAAAAGTATTTTAGGAGCTTGGTATTCTGGATCAAAAGATTTTAAAACCCTATTTACAGGATCCATGTATCTTTTGTTGAAATTCTTTTCAAATGTAGCTTGATCAACTTGCTTAGGATCTAGCTCATTAGACATGGACTCGTTTAAAGCATATTGACTTAACATGTTAAAGTCTGTAGAATATTGGTTTAAGTTAGACTTTTCAGATTCAGTTAAATACTTTTCTTTTTCTTCAATAGATTTAAATTCTTTATTTAATACTCTTTCACCTTTTTCGTTAGTAGTATACTCACCTCTCTCTGCAGCTGCTTTATCATTTATATTACTAGCTTTAATCTCTATAGCGTCCATTAAGTCATACTTAGCTTTAGTACTCATAAAGTCTACCTTCTTTAAATGATGAATACCTAACATACCAAATTGCCCAAGGCTAACTATCATTCTTTTTTGAACTTCGTCTAAATCTCCATAAGCCTCATTCATAGACTGTCTAAATGTTTTTTCATTCATTAAGTCTTCATACACGGCTTCTGAAACTTTTGAAAACTCAGAAGCTCCCATACCAGAAACTCCACTAACCATAATCTTGTCAAAAACACCTTGCCATCTAGCTAGTGGACCTTTTAGCTTTATCATGTTTTTAGTAGCAGCTCCAAAAGTATAAAAAGCAGCACCACCAGTTGGTGGCATATCAAACAAAGTTTGCATTTTTACTTCTTCTATACCAGCATTTAGTATATGTTGAAATATCTTACCCATTCTAGGAAAAGCTTTAGCTACTCCTGCGGGTCCTAATGCGCCGCCAGTAGCTAAGTCTATCGCTGCTAGTTCAATTACCATAGGAACAAACTCTCCAGTTCCACTATATATAGCTTCACCTAAGCTTTGATCTAAGTTTTCTTTTTGTTCATCAGTAAGCTTTATTTGCATGTTGTTTTTAACAACATACTCAGAGTTGTTATAATCTTTTATAATTTTATCAGCTGCATTAATATCAGCTCTTGTAGATGTACCTGATAAACCACCTAAGAATCCCTCTACTTCTTGTCTATCTTGAGCAGTACCATCTCCCATTTCAGAGATAGCTCCAGCAGCAGATTGTATAAATGTTCCACCTCCGCCTAATAAATAGTCTAAAACACCAATTCCAGTATGTTCTTTATCATATACCGTCTCCATTTTAGCTAGATCTTTATTAAGATATGTAAAATCCATTAAAGCTTGCTCATTCATTAATTCAGAATAATACTGTCTTTCAAATTGCTTAAAATCTTTAATGTCTTTAGCGCTCATAAAGCCACCATCAGAAAGGCTTATATCGCTTATTTCTTTACCTGTTTCTCCTTTTTTAAAACTTAAACCTAACTGATCAATAGCGCCTTCAAAATCCTCAGTATTTAAACCCATTTCTATTAGGTCAGTATAAGAAACGTCTATATAACCGCTTTTAATATCTTTTGTAGTTAATTTACCACTAGCTAATAAAGCTTTTATAGGTTTTTTGTTTTGTTTAAATTGATCAGGTATTATTGAAATTGCTCTAACCTCTTGATCTCTTATGTCTCCCTCATCAAATCTTATTCTTACTTTTTGATCTCTACCAACTTGTAAGGTTCTTAATTTTTCTAAAGTAGCTTGATTAGTTTGATCTTCTAAAATTTCTTGAGGTGTAAGTGTAGATCTTTGAGAGTTTTTTAATATGTTTTCTGCGTTTGTAGTAGAGTTTTTGTAAACATTGTTTAATTTTTCTCTTTCTTCGTCACTTATAGCAGATCTATTATTAATCCAAAAACCATTTATATCTCTTGACGCCGATTCTTTGTATTTTGTATTAAAAGTTTCTGTAAGAGCTTTTAACTTGGTTTCAAGATCTAGCTTTTGATTTACTAAGCTTTCATTTCCCGTAGAGTTTGATGCAGATTTTAATCTTTCGTTTAAGGTTTTGAGCTTGTTTTGAGTTTCAATAATGTTTTTAAAATTTTTAGATTTAGCTAACTCTTCTGTTGTTAAGTTTTTTTGCCAATTAACTAATCTTTTATTCTCTTGCTCAGTATTTAGCGCTTTAATATTTGTATTTTGTTCTTTATACTTTTTATAACGCTCTTCAGGCTTTGATTCGCTTATAGCCTCTTGCTTTACCGTGCCCCAAATAGCAGTAAAACCATCTTCAAAAGGAGCGTATGGTATATTTAGTTTCTTAGATGCTGCAACATAATCTTGGTAGGTTTTTTCTTTTATATTCTCGTAATTAGTTTCAGGATCCATTTCAGCTAAACCTGGAAACGTTGTAGATGTAGACCTATCAAAACCTTTTTGTTCTTTATTTAAAGTTTTTTCAATATTAATTAAATTTTCTACAGCTAAAGTTTTTACCATATTTCTCATGTCAAAAACTTGCTCTGTACTAGCTGGTGAAGATATTTCTTCTTGATTTTCAGAAGTTCTAGTCCCATATGGGAAGTAAACCTCTTCTTGAGTAACAGCTTTAATATCTTTATATGTTCCTGTTTCAGCATTGTAACCTAAATCATCATTATATTGAAATAACGCCTTTTGCTCAGGAGTTGATTTAACTCTAGCTGAGTCTATAGTTTTTATTAAGTTGTTATAAGATCTTTGACCAAAAGAATTTCTATCACTTGTAGATCCACCATCCTCGCTATAGTTAGTATATTCTTTACCTGGTAATGATGAGAAACCAGATGTTGTATTAAAATCAGAATTTAAAGGTATTACAGTTTCCCCAGCTGATGTAGTTACAGTTATTTCATCTCTCATACCTCCACTAGTATCAAAGCTTATTAAACTGCTTTTTATATCTTCTGAATAAAAATCATTTAAATTTTTTAAAACATCATCTTCTTCAAATTTTCCTTGAATTTTATCTATAGAAATATGTTTTGGTTGTTCTTTAATTACAGGTTCTTTTTCTTCAACTTCAGTTTCTTTAACGGTGGTTTCTTCAACTTCTTCACTTTGTTCAGAGTCAAAAAACTCTGGAAACTTACTGTTTATTATATTATAATCACCCTCGTATTCCTTATTGTTAGCAGTCAAAACATACTCTTTTAGAAGGTTTGTATCAACATCTTTAAATTCTGGAAACTTACTGTTTATAATACTATAATCACCATTGTATTCTGGATTATTAGCAGTTAAAACATACTCCTCTAGTGTTGTTGAATCTAAGTTCATATTTATCTACTTTTTGGTATAGTTATTCCTAGTTCTGCGTTTAAGTTTCTTTCCATAGCCGCTGGATCCATTAAAACATCGTCTGTAAATGTTTTTTCAAGGTCAATAATCTCATATGTTGGATTAGCTTCTGTTCCTCCTTTTTTATATAAACCATTTGGGTCAAGATCTTTTTTATCGCCTTCAAAGTCTTTTATAACTTTTTTGTTATCACCAGAGTATATGCCACCTTGTTTTTTTAAATATTTTTTGATATCAGCCAATTTTCTAACTCTTAAAGTTTCTAAATCTTTGTCTGACTTGTCTATTTCTATATACTCTTTAGTGTCTCCATCAAATCTATATCTTTGACCTTTTTTATTTACGTAAACTTTACCTGGTATTGCGTTTTCTTTTTTAGGTACACCAACAAAACCACTGCTAGTTTCCTGTACATCTGTAATACTGCCTAAAGTATTTATAAATTTAGTGTGATTTAATTTAGTTTTAGTAGGTTTTTCAGCTTTAGGACTGGTTTTTGGTTCAGCTAATTGAGTTCTTATATCTCTAACTTGCTCTCCTTTTACTTTGCTATATTGATCCATGGTATAATTAGCAATAGCTTCCATTAATTCATTTTCTTGATCTTCATTTTCTGGATCATAAGTAACGTCTATTCCTTTATCATAATAGCCAGAACCAGCTAAAAACTGCATAGTATCACCGTTTATACCGTTTCTTATTATTTTATCATTTAAAATACCATTTCTAATATTATCATAAGCTTTTTCAGAGTCTAACGATGTAGTTGTTACAAGCTTACCATTGACTCTTGATTCTGTAACTTTATTTATGTTAGGAAAATTTTTAGCTAATTGATCATAAGAAGCTTTAAATGTAGGACTAGGATCTTGCACCTCATTCCATAATCCAGGTAATCCTTGCTCTCTTCCAGCATAGTAATTTGTAGGATTTATTTTAAACTCTTTACCAGTGCTAGGATCTTTGTAGCTTAAGTTAAAACCTAAACCATCCCAATCTGTTTTAACTTGTTTACCGCCATTGACTCCTAATGCATTTAAAAAAGGTATTGATTCTGGATTTGAATTAGTATTAGAGACTGTTTTAGGACTTGTTCCATTAACCACTTTTTTGTTATAATCTTCAGCTTCTGCTAAAAGTTTCATAAAATTACCAGTAGCACCTTCAATACCATTTAATAAGTTAGATCTCATTTTAGTTACTTCAGTTTGATCTCTACCTATTGAATTATATTCTAAAAGATCTAAAGCATCGATTTGATCTATAATAGTTTGCTTAAAACTATCAGCTAATTCAGAGTTATCACTGCTTTGAATTTTATTAGCTTCTTGCATTAGTTCAGCTGTTTGCTTAGCTAACGCATTTTTACTAGTTTCAATCATGGCCATTTGGTTGTCCATAGATGTTCTAGCAGTTTTTAAAGTCTTAGAAAGGCCTGAAGCATAATCGGCTTGTTCAGCCATAGTAACTTGGCCTTGCGTTATTCCTGGTTGTGCGTATGTTCCCATAATTTATTTTTTATTTTATTAATTGTAAAGGTTTGAAAACATAAGATTATTACTCGCACTAGCTTCAAAAAACGGTTTATCTTCAGGTCCAGTTATATAAGGATTTATACCTCCTGAAACTATTTTACCATCAAGTATTCCTAAAGTTTTATCTTGCGCAAGACGATCTAAATCTTGCATATATTCAAGTTTAGTTCTACCCGCAGCGTAACTTTTAAGCATATCTATATTGCCTTGCAAGTTACCAGGATTTCTCATTGATTGTAAATCGTTAATCGTTGGATCAATAATTTCGTCTGCTAGCTTTAAGCCATCACCAAAACTGTTGTCAATTTTACTTGATTCCATTCTCTCTTGAAAATCTCTTTCTGATTCGTTTTGTGCTGCGTTATTTCTTTCATTAGCATTGTTCATAAAAGTTTTTACTTTTTTCTCAGGAACTACACCGGAAGCATAAACTTCTGAAGCGTCACCTAGCGCGCTTAGACCTGTTTGTATAGACACGTCTCTTCTATATTGAGCCATATCAGCTTGAGCTTGTAATCTATTTAATTCATTAATGTCTCTATTTTCTTGCATTTGCATTCTGACAGTTTCACCTTTACCTTTAGCAATATCAACTTGTAATTGACCTTGAGCTTGTAGTTTTTGGTTATTAACTTCTTGCTGTTCAATACTAGCAGCAATACCTTGTTTAGATTTTAATGCGGCATTTGCTATAGCAGTTGCACCACCTGCAGCAGCTCCAGTTTCTCTTAATGTATCTAAAGTATTAGCTAGAGCTTGATCTGTTTGTTCCATCTTTATTTCCGCAGCTTGAGTAGCTACAGCTAAATTTTCATAAGGATTAGATAAATTAGCAAAAGGATTTTCTATATCTTGCCTTCTGTAATTGTCAATATCAGTTCTTACTTCTCCTAATTGTCTTTGAGCTGAAGCAGCTTGAAAACCAGCTAAAGCAGCTGGCGCAGCGGCCCAAGCAGTTTCCCACCCTGTTCCAGGTAATAATTCAAATCCTAATTTTTTTAATCCCATAATTTTTTATTGTGATGATACTACAAATTCCGATGATACAGCAAACATTTCTTTAGTTCCACCAGCATTAGTGGTTAAATCTGTTGACATTTTTACTGTAGCAAAATATCCTTTTACGCCTGTCATAGAGTCTCCAAATACAACTTCACCGCTTGTAGCTGTAGAATTGTTAACTAAATTAGCATAATATTTATTTTCTTTTTCTACAAAACCAGCTCTATAAGGTATACCATTTTCAGTGTATAAACCTTCGTCATAACTTTTTACACTGTTTGTTTGGTCTAAAACTTCATTAACTCCAGGTCTTATATTAGCAGCGTCTGTTACAAAGCTATCAACTTGCCAACCATTACTACCTTCGTAATTAATAGTTTTAAAATTCTTATTAATTGAAGGACTAGGGTTAAATATAAAAGTTATAGAAGATTGATTAGAAACTCCATAAAATTCATTAGCATTAGTTAAACTATCATAATGAATATATAAAGAACCTTCTTTAGTTGTAAAGTAATTATTTTTTAAACTAAATATAAGATCAGGTCTGTACGTATAAAAAGTATTCCACCCTTGAGCTCTTTCGCTAAACGTAAGCGTACTATAGTAATCACTTGTTTCATCTAGTGTTTTACTACCCGAATGTTGCTGTATAGATATAGTGTAATTATCTTTGTAATTGTCAAAACCGCCTTCAACTTTATCTTTTTCATAATAAACAAATCTTATCTGCGGATCAGCTGCTACTCCTGGAGAGTATATTTGTAAAGGACCATTATCTAAAAATACAACATTTGAAGAGGTGCCTGAAATATCTACTGTACCGATACCTGTAACAAAAGAATTTACTGAATTCCAAGCAGCACCACCACTCACATTTGTATTTACTTGAACTTGCGAACCAGCTATTAACTCTTGTAAATCGCTTATACCTTTAGATATAACTTTAACCCAAGCACCTAAAGGCGCAGGTATTGCTACAGGTGGAGACGCTGAGTATCTAGAGTCTTGTGGACCTTGCACTATTATACCTTCCGTTTGGTCGTAGTCTAAATCAAAAGCAACTGTAGTTATAACTTTTCTATCTATTAATTTAGCTAGTTCATCTCTAAAAAAGTCTCTCATGCCATACTGTGATATTTCAGTTATACCGTCTCTAGACAGCCTTAAAACAGCATTTCTGTCTTTATCGGCAAAGTATCTTCTAAATCCAAAATGAGCAAAGCTTTCTGGGTTTCTACTTATGCCATATTCTCCAGAATAAGGAGTTACTTGACCTATTACCACGTTTGAAACTGTGTTTATTGGAGTTCCTTCAGCTGAGTATATAGCATCTTTATCTATCAACGCTTGGCTAACTTTATTTTCTTGAAATATAGTTAAGTTATTGTCCATAGCATAGATAAGCTGTATTGATCCATTGTGAGGATCAACAGACTTAGTTATATCTTCACCTACAGAAAAAACATTTGTTCTATTTATATTTGTTTTAGAATTAAAAATACCTGAATAAACCAAAGCATTAGATCTATATCTAACGTTGCTAGAGTCTTCCATTAAATGAGCTCTAACACCTAAATCCATTTGAGTATTATTATATCCACCTCTAATTCTAGATTCTTCTATAACCCAGTTAGAACCATCATAAATTGAATAAGTACTATTGTCCCCATTATAAACGTTAGAATAAGGTATAGTTTCTGCGTCTGGTATCAAGGGCGGAACTTGAGGCGTTGTTATTGGCACTTGTTGAGGCCAATTAGGAAAACTGTCAGTAGTGTAGTTTAAAAAAGGTATTCCTGGAAATAATTTAACATAACTAGGTCTTAAAGGACCTGTTTGTGGATTAGTTGTACTAGACCAGTTCGTTGTTAAAAAAGGAGTTGTATTCTGTTTTAACCAAAATGTATTATAGTATTTTATTTCTAAATTAAATGCCATTATTTTGTTATAATAAAATTTAAAGTATATACGGATGAAGCTAAACTTCCAGTACCGTCTGAAGCATCAGTGCATTGAACTTGTATAACGTAAACATAACAAGATCTTCTAAAAGAAGCCCAATCTAATTCACCATCTCTAATAGGTAAAGCGTTGTCATTCATTGTTACCACATAACTTACTGGAGTAACGCCTGACGGTAAATTACCATACGGATACTGGCTTTCGGTTATACTAAATTGATCTGTAACGTCATCCTCATCGTTATTAAACTTGTAGTACTTAATAGGTTTCATTCTACTGGTTTGACTATCAGGATTTTCATAGTTCTCACGAACACCCTTGTATCTCTTCACGTTAAATATCTTATACTTAACACCTTTTAACCTATCTATGTCTGGATCTACATTCTCACTATCTGTGCTAGTATCAAAAGTAGAAACCACATCGTATCCGTTTGTAAGTGATTGAAACCTGAAAATACTTGCGTTAAGAGAGTCGTTTCTGTAGTCATTAATCTCATTATTTTTTATCCAAATAGCGTTAGCTTCTTGATCGTAAGAAATACCAGTATTACCACTTACAATACTAGATATTTTATTGCTCCCACTAGAGTTTAAGAAAGTATTTGGGTCTTGTGACTTGATCCAAGCATTAAAAGGTGTATCTCCAGCAGCGCCGTAAGCTTCAATACGATTATAAGTGGGGTAGGTAGTAGACATTCTATATATTGTAGGAGTTATATTAGACAGTTTAACAGCTGGGATTGTTACTTGAATAGAAGGAAAAGTATCAGTTGATATTTCAAATGTTACATTATAATTATTAGCTCTATCAGACCTATTTTCAAAAATTATTCTTTTTCTACAGACTAATTGAAATTTAGGGCCAACATTAGGAGCAACAGGTGCACTAACTTGCACTATCTCTATAGGCCAATTAGATTGACTTATTGGTGAAAAAGAACTATTGCTAGTACTTAAAGAATTAGTTATTTCTACTATTTTAACATTGGTGGTTAAAGCTGTGTTACCAGCTTGAGAACTTCCTTGAGAGTTAACAACTTCAAATATATTACTTATTGATTGACCTACAACACTACTTTCAAACCAGTTGTTAATGTTAACACTAGACAGCCCAGCTGGAGCGTCAGTTGTGCCACTTCCTTCACTCGTTAGTATAGAATTATTTAATTCGCTTATAATGCCTGTAGTTGAGGTCTCGTAATATATATCTATATTAGATTTAAAAGGTTCCGTTTCAAAGACCATTAATTTATCTGCAAAATTCCATTCTCCCTTTTCTTGATTAGTAGAAGTAAAGCCCATTCGTTTTTGAGTACTTATAGTAGCTATTAAAGGATTTTTATTGTTTCTTAAAAAGAATGGATCAACATCACCAACAAGTCCAGGATATATAAAAGAACCTAAACCATATTGAGAACTTGGGTTTCCTGTACCGGGATCTTGATCCATGTTTGCATAGTGTAAGTCTATGTTTTTCTTATTAGTCCAAGCACCTAGCTCGCTGAAAGGTCTAACTGTACTAACTTCTTGCTTTAATGGAGATATGTTTTGTTCACTTATTGTTACATTTGCTTGAGTGGAAACAGGGTTGCTACCAACAGTTGGGTTAAAAATATTTTGCTTAACTCTATTATAAAGAATAACGCTAGAACCATATATATTGTCCGTAGGCCCAACTTCTTTTAAATCTCTTGGTATTTTATTTATGTTATCATTAAACAAAGCTATACTAGCTACAGAAGAAGTATTTGAATACTGTAAACCTTCAAAAGTAGCAGGCGTAGCTGTACCATTTTTGTTGTATATAATATTTCCGCTTAAAGCACCTGGAACGTAAATATTATAATAATCTTGTTCCTGTTGTTGAACCACTATCTTATAAGTATACCAACCTAAAGGATTCTCGTTCTCTTTCCACAAGCCATTATATGGTAATGAAGATGGAAGTTCTGATGGAATTTGGCTGTTGAAAACAACTTTTAATGCCTTTCCTGGCCAAGCTAAGGGATTTGACCCTCCATTAGTGTATGAATTAAATATAGTAGAATTTTTTGTAAGTAAATCTAGTTGATTTATTATAACGTTTGAAGATCTACCGTACCTATCTTGAAGTACAATACCTACTTGGTAAGATCTATTTTGTTTTAAAGTATTATTTAAAAACTCTTTATTAGTATTGCTATTAGATAAGTCTCCTTTAGTAGTTGTTTCTAATCTATAATCCAAGCTTAAAGGAGTAGCATTGTTTTGAAGAAAGTTTCCATAAACAACTCTATTTCCAACAATTTCTTGAGTTTGAGCTCTCATAGGAACTATATCACTAACTCTTGTAACTTCTTCGTCAGTTAAAACTTTTATAGGCTTTTCAGAGCTATAGTTGTATATGTATGTAGAATTTAAAGATGTTACAGTATACTCAGCATTAGTACCAAATGGGTTAGGTATACTAACTACATCTCCAACTTTATAACCTTCTCCAGTTTTATTAACAGTAGCAGAAGTTGATCTACCAGCTCCATCTACAACAAGATCAACTGTTAATCCTGATCCACTACCGCCTGTGGTAGTTTTATTTAGCAATGTTCCAGTTGTGTAATTATCTCCAGCAGTTTTTAAAGACATTAAAGAAGGACCACCGCTAAGGTCTGAAACTTTAACATCTGCTATTACTTTAACATTTAAATCATCTGAGGCTTTATAAAGTAATTGTATTTCATTTACTTTTAGTTTGTCAGAAAGCTCGTTACTTTTATAAGGTAAATTAATAACTAATCCAGCTGTAGTTATTTGGTTTTCCATAAATTCAACTATACTAGAAGCTTTAGTTTTTTCATCGTCACCTTCTAAAAAGTAACCATATTGCTTAGGAACAAAAGCATGTTGAGTAAAAGGCGCAGCTAAAGAATATTCGTTATCATCGTATTTAAATCTATAACTAAATCTAACAAATTTATCTTCTAATAATTTTTTATCTCCAGAAAAGCTAGCATTGTAGTTAGGGTTCTTTATCGAAAACAAAAATACAGTATTAGTTGTCCAATCTAAATCTGCTGCTATATCGTTTATAGGTATAGGAGTTGCAGGACCTTGATTTGACTTTAACTTTACTTTAGCAGGTGATGTTCCAGTGTCTATGTTTTGAACATAAGCAAAACTTCCATTAGGATCTTTTGCACTAGTTACTTTAACTTCAAAAGAAAGAGTATTTATACCTAAGTAATCAGATATAGTACTGTAAGATTCATTTGCAGGATCTGAAGCTGTATTTTCATTAAATATTAAAGCATTAGGAGTTACAGTATCTAAAATCTGCCCTGGAGCACCCCAAAAAGCAGGCAACCATTCATCATATTCGTTTATTAATGTAGATTCTAAAATTCCTGTTGTATTTTTTAAAAAAGATATAGGTTCATAAGGAGCATACTTTGCAACTGAAATATGATCTTCGTTAGTGTAATAAATTAATGGGTTTGCAATAGCATTGTCTACATTTATTTTTCTAGGTTGATTTCTATTGTCAGTAAAAAACAATAAGTTTTCAACAATGTTAATACCTGATATGGGATGTGTTTTAGAAAAGTTTAAGAAAGTTCCAGATACTAGTATATCAAATTTAATATTTGATTGATCTATAGCTGAAGAGTCAGCTACATTAGGTAATTGGCAGTAGGCTATGTAGTTATTAGCTCCAGTTCTTACAAAGTTTGTGTAATCACCTGAGCCGGGAGCAGTATCACTTTGCCTAGAAAGATTACCTAAACTGTCTGCAGAAGCATCTGTATAGTTAGTTAAAAAGAAAAATATTCTATTATTAACTACATCAGCGTATTGACCTATAACTTCAATGTTAAAGTCTGTTAAACCAAAACTAGTTAACAGCTTATTACCTCTAATATTTTCTAAAGAACCAACACTAGCATCTTCAGAAGCGCTAACACTAGCGTTTTGAGCATCTCTATATTCGCCTTGTGGTAGTATTCTAGCCTCTGTATCTTTGTTCATACGAGACTTTAGAAAAGTATTTTTAATTTCTGGCATAATTAATGTTTAATCCATTTAGATTTACCACGCATTATTTGAGTGAATTCGTTTAATTTTATATTAGATAATCTTATTTTAGCATTTCTAAGTGCAC
>Ga0181389_1000686_pt1 | contig 13671 bp, 20 predicted proteins | sample 12SPOviralmetaG_FD_130121 | JGI IMG/M metagenome (GOLD analysis project Ga0181389, IMG submission 130121) | Marine viral communities from the oligotrophic San Pedro Time Series (SPOT) site, San Pedro Channel, CA, USA - 12 SPOT_SRF_2010-06-29 | ecosystem: Environmental > Aquatic > Marine > Strait...
ACTGGGATAAAGAATGTCTAGGCTCATTTTATTTAGATACGGAACAAAAATGGATTAAAATATGAAACATTTAGAAGATACACCTTGGTGGATTTGTGATGAAGGTGATTATAACTTTTGTGCTTATGTAGACACAGATTCCAATTATTTCAATGCTGAACCCCTACTTAAACATTTGTATCCTGATTTTGAAGAAAAGGATGACACAGAAAAGGATAATTTGCTAGAACAAATTGCCCTTAAATATCAGGATATTATAACTGATGATTATGATAGGTTAGCTCGAGATTGTTTTAATGTTCAAGAACACAGACTTGAAATGAAAACAGAAGCAGTTATTCGCTCTGCTTATTTTAGAGCTACTAGAAGGTATGCTCAATGGATTACAAAACAAGAAGGCATTGCTAAAGAATCACTTGATATTAAAGGACTTGAATTTAAAAAAGCAAATTTCCCTCCTATATTTGGGGAATTTTTTAATGATATCTTACAACAAATTTTAAAGGGGGGAGAACAAAAACATATTGATAAATTAATTATGGATTTTAGAGATAAAATAATGTCTAAAAGTACAGATATTGCTTTATTAGGTAACCCCACATCAGTAAAAACTTTAAATGAATATGTTGTTCGCAAGCCAAGAGTGGGGGAAGTATTAACTGAATTAAAAAAAGGTGCCCCTGCAAATGTTAAAGCGGCAGTTAAGTATAATGATTTGTTACGTTTTTGGCAATTAGATAAACAACATAGTCCTATAGTTCAAGGTGATAAAATTAAGTGGATTTATTTGATTGATAATCCCTATAAAATTGAGGCAATTGGTTTCCTTAGTTTTGATGTCCCCGATAAAATGCGTACATTCCTAAATGATTATGCCGATAGAAAAAAATCATTTGAAACCATATTACAATCTAAATTAGAAAACTTTTATACTGATCTAGGCTGGGTTCTTAACCTAAACCCCAACATTAATAAATTCTTTCAATTCCAATGATAACAAAAAATAAATTACAATCAATTATCTCTAAGTATTATCTTGGGGGTCAAGTTGAATCTGTCAAATGGGTTCTTAATGGAGGTACTTTAACTATTGATTTTATGGCCCCTACTAAAGATATGATTGGTAGATTAAATGTTGGGGGTTTCCCCCTTAACCATGATGGAACTTTAGCTATTTTTAATACAACACAACTTAATAGATTATTAAATGTATTAGCTGGTGATTTAATGCTTGATGCTGAACGAACTAAAGCAGTATTTACAAAGCTTAACATCCAGGACGCTAAGTCTACTATTAATTACTCACTTGCTGATCCTATGATGATTCAAAAAGTAGGTGAAGTAGATGAAGATGTTAATTGGCAAGTAAATGCTACTCTTGATAATGAAGATTTTCAAACATTTGTTAGAGCAGCATCATCAATTCAAGGAAATGAATTAGTTACATTAACTCCTACTGAAGACATTGTAGGTACTTCTGTACTTCAATTTACATTTGGTGAGCGTATGGAATTTTCTAATAAAGTAGAATTTCATGTTAATGCTGAATTTGAAGAAAATGTCAGACAAGACAATAAAATTCCATTCAGCAGTGAAATGCTTAAAGAAATTTTTAATGCTAATAAAACATCAGATGAATGTCAACTGAGTTTTGTAGATGATGGGCTGCTTCGTCTTCTCTTCCGTTCTGAAGATGAAAATATAAATTCTACGTATTTTGTCGTACGAAAGGCAGATTATTAATATTTATTAACATGGCAAGAATAGACTACAACTCGGTTTATAACGAAATTGGAGCTGCTACTGATGGTATAACTGATATCATTAATAGTAATCTAAGGGGGGGTTATAATTACGCTCAGGGATTAGAAGATTATCTAGAAGGTGGATCCAAAAAATGGAATGAAGATATGGATGAGTATAGAGAAAAATATGCTCTAGGTAAGACTAAATATAATGAGCTTAATACTATGGGGATTTTAAAACTTCAACCTGAACTCTATGTAAGACTTGCTCTTGCTAAAATGAAACTAGCAAGAGACCAAGGAAGATTTAAAAAACTCTCAGATGAAGAATTTAATAACCTTATAAACGAATTTACATCAGATCCTAGTAATTTTACCCCTGCAAAACGTAGAGCAATTTCTATTAAATATGATAAGGATTTACAAAAAGATATTGCTGATAGAAAAGGTATTAGTACTGATGATGTAAAAGCTAAAATGTCTGATTTTCAAAAACAATTTGAAGAACAACAACTGGAAGAATGGACAAAACGTCAATGGAAAAGAAAAGCAGGAATTATTAAATAAATTTGGTAATTTAGTTTTTTTTTCGTATATTTATGGGTGACTTTAGGGCACCAACCTAGTTATAATTAATCGTCACCTTAGGGGACACAAAACAAAACAAAATGACACACGTATTATTTAAAGAAAATTATACTAGTCCACTTGATGTACTAGTTAAAAATTTTTTCGACGCACAAGGCACCTTTGATAAGCCTAGTCGACCAACAGTAACACATCCTATTGATGTGTATGAAGATAAAAACGGCCTTACACTCGAAGTAGCTTGTACAGGCATTGACAAAAAGGATGTAAACATCAATATTGAAGGTGATGTCCTTAGACTTTCCTACGATAAAGGAGAGCCCCAAAACGAAGAAGAAGAAGTTCGCTATTACCACTCAGGGATTAAAAAAAGTAATTTTAATCTTGGTTGGAAAATCTCTCGTAGATTTAATTTAGCAAAAGCAAATGCCGAAATGGTTAATGGTTTACTTGTAATTAGTATTCCATTATCAAATGAAGCAAAACCAAAATCGATTACCATAAAGTAATCATCCTTTAGGTTGGTGTCCTGAAGATCTTTTCGTATATTTACCCTGAATTAAAAATTAAACAGTTATGAATTACATCAAAGACCCCGTCTTAGGTGACTATTACCTTGTAATAGATGATCTAAATTACTCAGCTTATATTACTATCACTCCTGATAGTGGAATAAAGTATGATTCTTGCATTGGGCATTTTAGCAATTTAGGTATGGCTCTTAAAAAGATATCCGAACATCAAGTTCGACAAAAATCTTATACTAGTCTTAAAGAGTATATTATAGAATTAAAAAATATTTACAACGATTATAAAAAACACTTTTTACAATGAAATTAAAAGCACTATTCAATGCAGTTATTGTAGAGCAAATTGAAGAGGAGGAAAGCACCTATGGCTCTATTGTAGTCCCAGATATGGGAAAAGAAAAAACGCTTAAAGGAAAAATAATTTCAGTAGGACCTGGGCAGTATACTGCTATGGGGAATCTGATTGAACCTACAGTTAAAGTAGGGGATGTAATTATTATGCCACAAATGGGACCTACAGTACTTAACCACGGTAGTGATGAGTATTTGGTCTGTAAAGAAAATGAAATTTTAGCAATTATTGAAAAATGAGTAAAATAACTATTGTAAACTACGGTGATGACTCCCGTAAAAAGCTGATTGATGGAGTTAATCAATTAGCGGATGCAGTCGTAACAACTTTGGGCCCAAATGGTCGTAATGTTGTAATTCAATCTGAACAAGGAATACCTCAAAGTACTAAAGATGGTGTAACTGTAGCTAAAGCTATTGAGCTAGAAGATACAGTAGAAAATACTGGAGCTCAATTAGTTAAGCAAGCTGCTATTCGTACTGCTGAACAAGCAGGTGATGGTACTACTACTTCCACTTTGTTGGCACGTGAAATTGTAAATGCAGGTATGCGTTACAGTGATAAGGGTCATAATATTGTAGAGGTTAAACGAGGGATTGATAAATGTGTTAAATCCCATGTAGATTATCTTCGTTCAATTTCTCAAGATATCTCTAGTGAAGATCAACTTCGCCAAGTAGCTACTATTTCGGCAAATAATGATACTGAAGTAGGTGAGTTAATTGCTACTGCTATGGAAAAAGTAGGACGAGATGGTGTAGTAACTATTGAAGAATCCCGAACAGGTGAAACTTACCTTGAAACTGTAGAGGGAATGCAATTTAATCGTGGTTATAAATCACCTTATTTTGTTACTAATAATGATAATTTAACTACTGTTCTTAAAGACACTGCAATTCTTTTCTTTAATGGAAGAATTTCTACTGTTAAGGATTTACTCCCACTTCTTGAAAGTCTATCTTCTCAGGCAAAATCCCTTCTCATTGTTGCTGAAGATATTGATGGTGAAGCACTTGCTACTCTTATTGTTAATAAAATGAGAGGTATTTTAAATGTTTGTGCAGTCAAAGCCCCAGATTTTGGTGATCGCCGAACTTTACTTATGCAGGACATGGCTACCCTCACAGGTGGTGTAGTTGTTGATAAAGATAAAGGTATGAAATTGGATAAATTTGACTTAAATTGGTTGGGTGAATGTCGTACTGTAACGGTTGATAAAGAATCAACTACTATTGTAGATGGAGCTGGTAAAGAAGAAGCAATAGAAGAATTATGTACTGAACTTCAATCTCAAATTGAAAATTCAATCTCTCCATTTGAAACTGAAAAACTTCAAGAACGCCTTGCTAAACTCACAGGAGGGGTAGCAGTAGTTCATGTAGGAGGAAACACAGAAACTGAAATGCGTGAGCGTAAAGATAGAGTGGATGATGCCCTTCAAGCTACAAAAGCTGCCATTGAAGAAGGTATTGTACCTGGTGGGGGATTAGCATTGCTTAGGGCCTCTCATAATGTGAGATGTGAAAACAATATGGATAATGCTGATCAAAAATTAGGATGTGCTATTGTTAAAACAGCTCTTCGTAAACCCTTTAAACAAATTCTTCAAAATGCTGGAGTTGAGGAGGCTTCGCGAATTGAATTTAGTGTGACATCAGGTGAAAATATTGGTACCGGTTATAATATTAAAACAGGTAAAATTGAAAATTTCCTTAAAAAGGGTATTATTGATCCTACTAAAGTTACCCGTTGTGCTCTTGAAAATGCTGCTTCTATTGCGGGTACAGTTTTATTAACTGAGTGTACTGTAGTAAATAAACCACAACCACAGGAAGAACCTCAACTTGGGGGTATGCCTGGGATGTTTTAAATTTAGATAATGTCTGGATTTGAAACTGTAGAACAGAAACAACTTATTGCTAAGCGAGTCCCCCCAGGGGACCGCTGGCAGTTAGTTGATCAACAAGGAGTTATTCATCCTACATTAACTGAAGCGTTAGAAGCATATTTTAAAAAAACACAATTTAATGCTGCTTTTTATTTAGATCCTATTGGAAGTGCTTTATATGCTGTAGATAGAGTAGAAGTAGAAATTAAACCCGAACCAATCAAAACATTTGACTTTTATGGAGATGGCTACAACTAATAGTTTATGGGTCGAAAAATATCGACCTAGCGTTTTAGAAAATTATATTGGAAATGAACACCTTAAGGGTACTATTAGTAAATACCTAAAGGATAATGACATTCAAAATATGATTTTTTATGGTCCCGCAGGGACTGGGAAGACTACATTAGCTAAATTATTAGTTAATAACCTCAACTGTGATTATCTCTATGTTAATGCCTCAGATGAAAGAGGTATTGAAACAATTAGAGATAAAGTATCAGGTTTTGCTAGTACTATGTCATTTAAACCTCTTAAGGTAGTTATTCTTGATGAAGCTGACTTTCTTACAATTCAAGCACAGGCTTCACTTCGAAATGTTATTGAAACTTTCTCTAAGAGCACACGATTTATTTTAACTTGCAATTATGTAGAACGTATTATTGATCCACTTCAATCACGTTGTCAAGTACTTAAAATTATACCTCCTAGTAAAGGTGAAGTAGCTAAACATGTGTTTCAAGTATTGTCTAAGGAAAACATTCAACATGATGATAATAACTTAAAAACAATTGTAAATCAATACTACCCTGACGTACGTAAAATGCTTAATGTGTGTCAGTTGTCTTCTAGACAAGGTGAGTTAGAATTAGATCACCAAACACTTGTATCATCTAACTATATTGATAAAGTAATTGAATTGCTTCCTAATAAAAAGTCATTTAAACAAATTAGACAGGTTATCGCCGATTCTAATGTAGGTGATTTTGAATCGCTGTATAAAACGTTATATGAACGTATGGACGAATATACTTCTCAACCTGCTGAAGCCATTATTATTATTGAAGAGTATATGTATCATTCAAATTTTAGAATTGATAAAGAAATTAATGTAATGGCTTGTATTTCTAAACTACTTGAAATATCTGGTAAAGTTGTTTTATAAGGATATAATAGAATTTGGAGATAGAAAGTTTTTATTGTATCGTACTATACGAGATGGAATAAAAGTAGATGCTAACCTACTTAAAAAATATTGGCATTGTGATACAGTCTTAAAAAAAGAAAATATATATTATTTTTGTAACGAAATTAAAGAAACAGATTATGAAGAAATCAGAAATGACTCCCCAACAACCTCAAATTGAATTGAGTAAAACCACTGCAGTAGAAACTGAAAGTGGAGGCAAAATATGGCAACAAGGTTTTGTTCTCCGTAAAGTATCTCGTTTTATTACTAACAGCCCAGAAGATGCAGTAATGCCTATTCCTGTTTTTTATGATCCCGATACAGGTAAAATCTTAGGACAAGGTTTACCACCTGAAATTCGAGGTGATTATGACACTATTTGATTGGCTTAAAGAGCTAACAGGTAAAAAACGTGATTGGGACTCCTTCACCGATAAGGAGAAGGAGTCCTTTAATCCTTATATGGTTAACCGTTTTTTATCTATGCATCAACCTTTTGTAGAGTTAATAAACTATGTGCAAACCATTCCTTACACTAATAAAAAAAAATACTATATAGTATATTGTGGGTTGCTACCCAAACAAAATGTTTGGTTAAAATATATAAAATCAAAAATGAAACAACCCACCACTGAATTAGTAGATGCTTTATCTAAAATTTATGAGTGTTCTACTCGTGAAGCAGCAACAGCAGTTATGACTTTAGACAATGACGTCTTAGAAAACATATTATACAAAGCAGGCTATCAGGATAAAGAGGTAGTAAAAATGTTTAAATAATGGACAGTATAGTAAAATCAGTTATAAAACAATTTACTGAACGAGCGGAGTTTGGTAAAAAAAAGTATGGTGTCGACCTAGATAGGGAAGATTTAGTATTTAAAAAATGGGTTACTCATATGAAAGAGGAACTTATGGATGCTATACTTTATTTAGAAAAAATAGAAAAGTTATATGGCCAAGAAGCCCCAAATACTCAAGGAAATACAGAATAAAGAATTGCCTGAGGTAAATTATGCTTACCAAAAAACAATTTCTTATTCTCAAATGTCCATGTATAGAAGCTGCCCACATAAATGGGAACTTCAATACAAAGATGGACATTATAATAATGATCCTAATATACATTTTACGTTTGGAACCTCAATGCATGAAGTAATTCAAGATTGGCTTACGGTTTTGTATGAAGAATCTTCATTAGTAGCGGACGATATGGATTTAGAAGGATTATTCCAAGAAAAATTTATAAAACTTTACCAAGAAGAATATAAAAAATTTAAAAACACCCATTATTCCTCCCCAGAGGAGCTTAGAGAATTTTTTGAAGATGGAGTAGCTATTCTTAATTTCCTTCAAAAGAAACGTAAAACATATTTTAGCAAGCGTGGGTGGCACTTAGCTGGTATTGAATTGCCTATTGTAATGAACGTTGGTAACAATTTAATATACAAAGGTTTTATTGATATGGTATTATATCACGAGCCTACAAATAAATTTTATATATACGATATAAAAACGTCAAGAAGTGGGTGGGGTGCTAAAGCTAAAAAGGACGAAACTAAACAAATGCAGTTAGTTCTTTATAAAAAATTCTTTAATGAGCAGTATGGGATCCCACTTGAAAATATAGAAGTTGAATTCTTTATAGTTAAAAGGAAAATATGGGAAAATAGTGACTTTCCTATATATAGGGTACAACTCCATAAACCGGCTGCTGGTAGAAATAAACTTAACAAAGCAAATAAAATTTTAGAAGAATTTATTTCGGAATGTTTTACCTCTAAAGGCAAATACCAAGATAAAAAACATGCTAAAGTAGTATCTCCTTTATGTAAGTGGTGTGCTTTTAATAATAATAAAGAATTATGTAACAAAAATAAACCTTCTTAAATCTTAATATATGTATATCAAAATATAAGCTATGAAAAAAGATATGACATTAACTAGTGTAAAGATTCAAAGTGGTCTGTTTGATGAGTTTAAAGTTGCGTGTGTTAGGCAAAAGTTTTCTTTTCAAAAACTGGCTGATCGAGCAATCCATATGTATCTTACTGATGAGGATTTCAAAAGACAAATCCACAACCACACTAACTTAGATTTAGAAGATTAAAATAAAAAATTAATGGTTATAAAAACGGAGGGGTATATACCCCAAAAAGATCGAAAAAAGATCCTATTATTATCTGATGACTTAAGGACCCATTCAGGAATAGGAACTATAGCTAAAGAAATTGCTCTTCACACTTCCCACCATTACAATTGGTCTCAAATAGCAGCTGCTATTGAACACCCTGAACAGGGAAAAAGGATGGATTTAAGTGAAGAAACTAATAAAATAGCAGGATTAAGTGATGCTTCAGTTACTTTATATCCTTGTAGTGGATATGGAAATCCTGCTTTACTCAGACAATTAATAGAAATAGAAAAGCCTAATGCTCTTTTTATATTTACTGATCCCAGATATTGGACTTGGTTATTTCAGATTGAAAATGAAATTAGGAAAAACATTCCTATAATCTATTTAAATATTTGGGATGATTACCCCGCTCCTATGTATAATAAGGTTTATTATGAATCTTGTGATGCTTTATTTGGGATATCTAAACAAACTGTAAATATTAATAATTTAGTTTTAGGAGATAAAGCAAAAGATAAAATTATTGAGTATGTTCCTCATGGTTTAAATCATAAAATATTATTTCCTATAGATAAATCTTATAATAATTATAAAGATTTTATAGAATTCAAAACTCAAATTTTTAATAAGGTTGATTATGAATTTGTAGCACTTTATAATTCTCGTAACATTAGAAGGAAACAAGTTCCTGATACTATTTGGGCTTGGAAACAATTTGTAGATAAACTTCCTTTAGAAAAAGCAAAAAAGTGTGCTTTAATACTTCATACTCAAAAAGTAGACAATAACGGTACAGATTTACCTAAGGTTATAGAAGCATTATGTGGGAACGAACCTGAAAGATATAACTTTATATTTTCGGATAGCAAATTGTCACCTCAACAAATGAATTATTTATATAATTGTTCTAATGTTCAAATTCAATTAACTTCAAATGAAGGTTGGGGGTTAAGTTTAACTGAGGCTTTACTTGTAGGCAACCCCATTATAGCTAATGTTACAGGGGGTATGCAAGACCAAATGAGATTTGTAGATAACGAAAACAAGTGGTTTACCCCAGATGAAAATATTCCATCAAATCATAGAGGAACTTATAAAACTCATGGGGAATGGGCTTTCCCAGTTTACCCCACTAACATATCAATTGTAGGTTCTCCCCCAACCCCCTATATTTTTGATGATAGATGTGATGCTAGTGATGCTGCTGAACAATTAATGAATGTTTATAAGTTAGGTAATAAAGAATGTAAAAATAGAGGACTTAAGGGTAGAGAATGGGCTTTAAGTGATGAGGCAGGTTTTTCTTCTGAAAAAATGGCTTCTCGTTTAATCACTTATATAGATGAATTACTTGAAACCTGGACTCCTAGAAAAAAATATGAATTGATTAAGGTTGGTGAATGGAAACCTAAATTTGCACCCCATAAATTAAATTATTAATGAAACCATTATTTGTAATAAGTTGCCCTATAGATACCTACTCAGGATATGGGGCCCGTTCTAGAGATGTAGTAAAAGCTATAATAGAATTAGATAAATATGATGTTAAAGTTCTCCCTCAAAGATGGGGTAGTTGTCCCTGGGGGTTTATAGGAGATCACCAAGAAGAATGGGGATTTTTAACACCACACCTTTTACCCCCTATGTCTAATAATTTACCTAGTAAACCTAAGATATGGGCTCAAATAACAGTTCCTAATGAATTTCAACCTGTAGGAGATTACAATATAGGATTCACAGCAGGTATAGAAACAACAGTTTGTGATCCCAGTTGGATAGAGGGACTAAATAAAATGGATTTAAATATAGTATCTTCAAATCATTCTAAAGAAGTATTTGAAAAAAGTATTTTTACTAAACAGGATAAACAAGGTAATGTTTTAGGTGAAGTATCTCTTACTAAACCCATAGAAGTTTTATTTGAAGGTGCTGATTTAACTAAATATTTTCCTTCTAAAGAAAAAAGTCTTATTGATTTGTCTGACGTAAAAGAATCATTTGCTTATTTATTTGTAGGACATTGGATGCAAGGCGAAATGGGTGAGGACAGAAAAAATGTAGGTCTACTTATTAAAACTTTTTATGAAACTTTTAAAGATCAAAAGAAATCTCCTTGTCTTATTTTAAAAACAAGTGGGGCAGGTTCTTCTTATATGGATAGAGATGCTATCTTAGATAAAATGTTTCAAATTAAAAATTCAATTAAACATGAAACATCCCTCCCAAATATTTACTTATTACATGGTGAATTTTTAGATACTGAAATAAATAGTTTATATAACCACCCCAAAGTTAAAGCTATGGTTAGTTTTACTAAGGGTGAAGGGTATGGAAGACCTCTTTTAGAATTTAGTTTAGTAAATAAGCCTATTATTACTACAAATTGGTCAGGTCATATTGATTTTTTAGATAAAAAATACACAGCTTTAGTAGATGGTAAATTAGAACAAGTCCATTCAAGTGTTGTAGTTAAAAATATAATCATACCTGAAAGTAAATGGTTTAATATTGATCTAATACAAGCCCATAATACTTTAAAACATATGTACATTAATTATAAGGATTATACAAAAGGGGCTAAACTTCAATATCATAAAAGTAAAAATAACTTTAGTTATAAAAATATGGTTAAATCCTTAGACTTAACCCTTACAACTTATTTACCTGAGTTCCCTTCTACAATTCAATTAAAATTACCAACACTAACTAAATCACTTTAAGATGTCAAATGATAATTTAATTACTTGCCCCCGATGTGGGAGTGATGCTTGTTATGAACATAAAGAAGCTCATAATTTAATAAATAGAATGTGTTATGGATGTGGATTTATGACTCATAATTACATGAAAGAGGATAGTGAATTCCTCCAAGAACAACTTGAACCCCTCCCAGAGCTATATAAAGACTTAATCTTTATAGATGATAATGATTACTATTGGATTCCTAGTACCGTAAATCTTCCAGATAAAGGTATGGTTTATATAAATGGTTCAAATGCTAATAATTGGAGATGGACTGCAGTTCCTGTAGCCGAAATCCCCGAAAATGAAAGAGAACGTTTTCCTATAAAAGGACATCCCGGAGAATATCATACCCATAAAATGGATAATGCTTCTTCCAAAGATTTTAAGGAACGTGATTATATAGAGGCTTTAGATTATATTGGTGTGTTTGAAAATATAGAATAAAAAATGAAAATTAGTTATGCAATACCCGTTTGCAATGAATGGAAAGAGATTAAATATCTTATGGATTATCTCTTTAAACATAAACGTGAACAAGACGAAATTGTAGTACAGTGTGATAAAGGTAATACTACCCCTGAAGTATATGAGGTATTGAAGCATTATTCTGAATCCAATATACCTTATAAACTTATTGAGTTCCCTTTAAATGGAGACTTTGCTTCATTTAAGAATAACTTAAAAAATAACTGTTCTGGGGATTATATTTTCCAGATTGATGCTGATGAATACCCCGAAGAGTATCTTATGGGCACTATTGAATGGTTAATAAAAAATAATCCAGGAGTAGACATATTTTGGGTACCTAGAATTAATACTGTTCATGGTTTAACTCAAGAACATATTAAAAAATGGGGGTGGAATGTTGACCCTAAGGGGAGAGTTAACTTCCCAGATTATCAGTGTAGAATTCTTAAAAATGTAAAAAGAATTAAATGGAAAAATAAAGTACATGAAGTTCTTACAGGTCATCAAACAGAATCCCATTTACCGGCTAATGATGAATTTTGCATCCATCATTTAAAAAATATAGATAGACAAGAAAAACAAAATGCTTTATATGCTACCTTATGAAAATAAAAGCAAATCATTTTGATGCTAAATCTTTTAAAGATAAATTAAAGCATTTAGAACATTTAGATGTATCAATTTTTATTGATTATCCTCCTACTGAGCAAAATGATCTTTCTGCTATTAATGTTTTAGTATTACAAGAACCCAATGAATATTTTGGTATACATGATTGGGCTATAAAAAATCAAAATTTATTTAGTTTAATTTTAACTTGGGACGATAAAGTTATTAATAATTGTTCTAACGCTTTACTAATGCCTTTTGGTCACACTTGGTTTACCCCAGAACAATATTATGAACCCCACCCTAAAAAATTTCAAATATCTCATTTATGTGGGAAATTAAATAAAACTTATGGCCATTCTCTTAGACATGAACTTTTAGCAAGACAAAATGAAATTAAAACTCCCATTAAATTTTTTGATGTATATGGAGAACGACATGATATTGAAAAGGCTCGTGTAGGGAAAGAAGAAGTATTTGGAGATTCCATGTTTGGGGTTGCTATAGAAAATACTTCCCATAGAGGGTACTTTACAGAAAAAATATTAGATTGCTTTCTATTAAAGACTATACCCATTTACTGGGGGTGTACCAGCATAAATGATTTTTTTAATCCTAAAGGAATACTTCAAGTTGGAAATGTCGATGATATAATTTATATTTCTAACGATCTTACCTCTGATTTTTATAAATCTCATCAAGATATTATTGAAGAAAATTTTAATAAAGCACTTGATTATGTTGATTATGAGCAAAATGTGGTAAATAAAATAACAGAAGTATTTAAACATAACCAAATAATATGAAAGTAGTATATGTTACGGGTTGTCTAGGATTTATAGGTTCTTATATAACTAAAACTTGTTTAGATTTAGGATGGTACGTTAAAGGTGTAGATAAAATGACATATGCCGCTAATAAGCATTTACTTACCCAATTTAAAAAATATTCTAATTTTTCTTTTGTAAAATGTGATATTAATGAACTAAATTTTTTATATGATTGTGATTATATCATAAACACAGCTGCTGAAACTCATGTAGGTAATAGCATATTCAGTAGTGATGTGTTTGTAGATTCAAATATTAAAGGAGTTCATAACCTTTTAGAACTTCTTAGAAATCATAGGGGTGAAAATGTCTCAAAACCTGTATTTCTCCATTTCAGCACAGATGAAGTATATGGAGATATAGAAGTAGGAAGCCATACAGAATCTGATCTTTTACATCCTAGTAATCCTTATTCTGCTACTAAAGCTGCAGCAGATCAGTTAATATTGGCATGGGCTAGAACATATGAATTGCCCTATATTATAGTTAGGCCTACCAATAATTATGGAATAGGACAATATGTTGAAAAACTTATTCCTAAAGCTTGTAAATATCTTAGTTTAGGTAAAAAAATCCCCTTACATAATAAC
>Ga0181389_1000691_pt1 | contig 13606 bp, 7 predicted proteins | sample 12SPOviralmetaG_FD_130121 | JGI IMG/M metagenome (GOLD analysis project Ga0181389, IMG submission 130121) | Marine viral communities from the oligotrophic San Pedro Time Series (SPOT) site, San Pedro Channel, CA, USA - 12 SPOT_SRF_2010-06-29 | ecosystem: Environmental > Aquatic > Marine > Strait...
ACTGGTATTTTCTATAGATATTGGAATGGTTCATCATTTACACTTTCATGTACATCTACAACTTGCCCATAGTTTTTCATTTTAAATAATTATGATTAACTTTATTTGAAATTAAATCAAATCAAATGGAGGAAATACACAATTATATTACACCACAGGAGTGTCAAGAATTAATTAAAATGATTGACGCCAACCATTCACGCTCATCAGTAGTGGTAGGGGGTACAGACCGAACTGATGTTACTAATCATAGAACATCAAGCACATCCAATTTAGACATGAATACCCCTGTAATGTCTAAAATAAAAAAACAAATATCTGAAACATTGGGATTGGAGCTGGTTAAAGGAGAAGCACTTCAAGGACAACTATACGAACCTGGTCAATACTTTAAACCACATAATGATTTTTTTAGCGGCCCTGCCTATGACATGCACTGTAAAGCATCTGGCAATAGAACCCACACTTTAATGATATATCTTAATGAAGATTATAAAGGAGGTGGCACATATTTTCCAACACTACAAAAAACAATAGAACCCGAAACAGGCAAAGCTTTGTGGTGGCATAATTTAAAAGACGGAAAAGTTCAAGAACAATATTTACATGAAGGTCTAACGGTAGATGAGGGTAAAAAATATGTTGTTACTTCTTGGTGGAGAGAAAAAAGTTGGGATGGAGCTGGAGATGAAAAAATGTATTACGATTCTAAAAAAGAAAATACAGTACAAAAAATAGAGGATGGTTCTATTGTAGAAGGTATGCAAAATAAATCTTATATAGTTAAAGCATCAGAGACTCAAAACTTAAAAAAAATAGTAGAAAAAAAAGAATTTACTAACGTAGATAATTTTCCTCGATTTACAGAAAACGGTTTTACTTTAATTAAGTGTCCTGAAGAAACCTGGAATTTAATTAATGAATCATACGAGTTACTTAAAGATAAAAAAGAAACAGAAGATTTTGATGGAAAAAAAGAATTTATAGTTGGTGGTAATTCTGAAATAATGTCATTTGACCATTTGCCAACCGTAAAAACTTTAATACATCAACAGTTATTAAAGTGTCATGAAGACTGGATAAAAGAATCTTTAACACCATCTTTTATTTATGGTATAAGGTCATACACTAAAGGTGCTACACTGACTCCACATGTTGATAGAATAGCAACACATCATGTGTCTTCGATAGTTATAGTAGATAAAAATTTAAAATGTGGTTGTCAAAATAAAAAATATTCTGACGACTGGCCTCTTGATATACAAGGACACGATGGCGAATGGTATAAAGTGTATGCGCAGCCAGGTGATATGATATTGTATGAATCAGCTGTGTGTGAGCATGGTAGAAAAGAAGCGTTGGGTGGTGAATTTTTTAGAAATTTTTATGTTCATTATCAATTAAAAGATTGGGTGTATAAGCCATGAGCAAATCAATAATAAATGATTATACTGTTGTTACTTGTGTAACCGGAAATTTTAATAAAGTACATAAAACAAATATTAAAAACGCTATAGTATACACTACATTAAGAGATGTTGAGTTTACTGAGCATGCTACACAAAACGGATGGCAGGTTCGCATTTTACCATTTACACACTCATACGATTTAAGAGAAGGCACAAGACAATCCAAGTATGTTAAATTTTTAAAGTATCATATTCCTGAAACAAAGTATGTGATTTATATAGACCATAAATATAAAATGCAAGACATTCATGCAATAAAATTAATAGAATTAATTGGAAACAATTCTTTTTTATCTTTTATAAATACTTCAAGTATATATCATGAATTTTTTAAATCTTTAAGTTTTCCTAGATATAAAAATGATATAGATGAAATGATAAAAACAATTACAGAAAATGAAAATAAAGGTTATGATGATTTAAAATTATTTTATGGAGGCATGATGGTTTACAACACAGCCCATCAAAGATTTAAAATTATAAAACAAAAAATGGAAGAGTATACTGAAAAATACTATCATGTTCAAGACCAGTTATTATTCCCTATAGCAATAAAAGATGAAACAAAGGTTTTGATTCATAATACTATTGATTTAAAACATGAGCATATTCAAGAACCTATACCTAATAAAACATATTGATTAATGATAAGATATATACCTATCGCTATAGTAAGTGAACAATATAAATGGATGGCTAATTTCTGGGCTTATTGTCAAAAAAAAGCCTATGGACAAAATGCTATACCCAATAGTTTAGTAGCTATTGTCAATCAAAACACATATAATAGTAATGTATATAATTCAGTAGATTGGGAGTTACTTGGATTACCTTATTACATGAGTCCTCCGATTTGGAATTACGTTAATAGTAAAAATGATTTATGTGTAGTTATTAATGTCGTTTCTGCTTTAAAACCCTTACTTAAAAATTTTGATGACAATGATACATTAGTTTTATGTGATATGGATATGGTTTTATTAAAGCCTTATAATGGTATTTTACCTGACGACAACACTATTATTTGTTATGATGGTTACGAGGATTGGCACATGTTTATAGCTAATAAAGAAAAACAAAACTATAATAAAATAGTACCGTATTTAACACATCCAGAACAGGGGTATATGAATGGTGGCTTTGTTCCTATTTTTATAAAAGCAAAACTATTAAAAAAAATTATAGATGAATTAATAGCAACTGCTGAAGAAATTGTGGAGTCTGAAGAAGATCCACCATGGAAATGGTGGAGCTGTATGACTGCTTTATCAATAGTATGCCATAACAATAAAATTAAAATGGTTGGTCAAGATAATACCTATATACCTAATTTTAATAAGTATAACCAAGACAAACATTACTTCGCCCATTATAGCGTAGACCCTATATTTAACAAAAGAACTTTTCCTAATCATAAAATAGACGAGTATCCAAACAACTCTTTTTATAACGTTATTAAGGAATGGATTGTCCGATAAAAGACATTGCATTTAAATTCGTATTTTTGTAGTTATTAATCAATAATGAGTTGTAAAGAATCTAAAATAATATGTCCAATAGGGGCAACAGGAGGAGAGTGTACATTTGATATTTTATGTTGTGGTGATTTAGAAGACCAGTATTCATCCCATACTATAAGCGCTGGTGTACAAAAAACAGTTTGTGTACAAGACAGTGATTTAGAACCTGTAATTGTTACATCTATATCAGGTAGTAGAACGAACTCATCAGTAGTTTGTAGTTCTTTTTGTGGAGAATTAAATCCTGCTCCAAGCCCAAGCCCTTCACCTGCTCCAAGCCCAAGCCCTTCACCAACACCTACTCCAACTTCAGGATGTCAATGTTATCAATTGTTATATGAAGATGCTGGAACAGCAACTATAAATTACACAGCGTGTGGTGGTGGAGCAACAAGTATAGTAATAAATCCTTTAACGTTATATTATATATGTTCTACAACAACTCCTACTACTAGTGACCCGGCTGTAACAATATCAGCGTTTGGCAGTCCAGGCGGGTGTACAACAAATACAGATTGTGACCCAAATCCTCCGACTCCAACACCAGTACCGACGCCTACGCCGACACCAGGGCCAACACCAACACCCGTGCCAGCCCCTACTCCGACACCTACGCCTCTTCCGACACCCACACCTGTGCCAACTGGTGTTCAGTGTTATGAATGGACATTGGTATGTCCAAGTGGCTCCATAGGTTGTTCTTATGAATTTATAGATTGTAATGCAGTAACACAAACAGGAACTCTTGCTCCTGACACAGATATAGATGCGTGTGTTTTATTCCCAAACACACCTCAAGTAACAAATGGAACAGCTATAGAAACAGGAGTGGCTTGTCAAGCCCCTAGCCCTAGCCCTAGCCCTAGCCCTGGTCCTGCTCCAACACCTACACCTAGCCCTACTCCAACTCCTTCATCTGGATGTACCGAATGGACTTTATTATGTCCGAGTGGCGCTTCTAGTTGTACTTATTATTATAGGGACTGTGATAACGTAGTACAAACTGGTACTATGTCACCAGATTTTGATTTTGATGCTTGTGTTTTAGCGGGCAACATACCTACTGTGCAAAACGGAAGCACGTTTAACACAAATCAACCTTGTGATCCAACGCCAAGTCCTGCACCCTCACCAGTTTATGAATATAAAGAATACAGTAAGTGTAACGACAGCAGTACAGTTCAAGTATTTTATGGACCTAGTGGATATAATTTTCCTTCAGTAGTGGTTTACAATGAAAGTTGTTATGAAAATCCACAGCCCACTGGAACTTCTACAGGAGCTAACATTTTAGGACTCCCAACATATTCTAATTGTACAGATTGTTTGGATGTAAATCCAGACCCTAACTTTTGTTTAGGGTTAACCAATACAGTATTAATTGTTAATAGAGGTTCAGGTAATGAATATGAATTTAATGGGCAAGATGGTAACCCATACGGAACATCAACAGGAACATACACGCTATTATCTGTTCCATCTGCACACCCTATTGCTATATTAAATAATGGTAAAGAGTCTTTAATTTCATACACAGGAACTACTAGCGCAGGTACAGGGACAGCTCCAGATGGAAACACATACACATATTATATCGGTGACGTTACATTGACGGTAACCGGAGATTACCAGACAGTAAGTTATGCTTGTTTATATCACGGATATATGGGTGGTCAAGACAACTTAGGATTTAATTCTACAGTTTGTAGTGTGCCGCCAGCGCCTAGTCCATCGCCTGGACCAAGCCCTACACCGACACCCTCAAGCGTAGTTCCTCCTATACCATCGCCTGTAGATACGGAGTACACTTTAACATATAGTCAAACGTCTAAAGGGTGGCCTTCTTTTTATTCTTATATACCAAATTTTATGCTTGGTATGAATCAGTATTTTTATTCATTTGATGCAGGAAATCTTTATCAACATAATGTAAATGGAAGTAGAAATAATTTTTATGGACAGCAATATAGTTCTCAAATAACGACGGTGTTTAATCAAAACCCGCTTGAGAATAAAATATTTAAAACTATCAATTTAGAATCAGATCAGGCGTGGCAAGCGAATTTAGAAACAGATATACAACAAAACGGATTTATTGAAAGCACTTGGTTTAAAGAAAAAGAAGGTGCTTATTTTGCATTCCTAAGACAAAACGGAGAAGTGCCAGCGCTTCCAGGACAATACGCAATGAGGTCAGCTAACGGAATAGGAAAATCAGTAAGTTATACAACTGTCGGCAGCACCACAACTTTAAATTTTTCTACTAACCCTGTTGTTGAAATTGGAAACATTGTAAGTATTGGAGATTATTTATATTTTTCCCTACCAAGCTATACTAGTATAAGTTTAGCTGGAAAGATAACAAATATTAATATTAATATACGTACAGGCATAAACCAGATATCAATAGATACAAGTATATCTGGTGCTATACCGATAACTATTCAAGATGCGTTTATACTTTATATTAAAAGTTCTGTTGCAGAATCCCACGGTTTACTTGGTCACTATTGTATATTTACTTTAATAAATGATAGCACTAAATCCACCGAACTCTTTGCAGTTGAATCCGAAGTAATGAAAAGCTATCCGTAAAAATTAGTATCTTTACACTAGTATGGACTTTAGTATAAGAAAATTAAAGACATCTGATTATGATGAGTTATTGGTAGGGTGGTGGAAAGATTGGGGGTGGAAACCTCCAGAAAGAGAAGTATTGCCAGATAATGCTAAATCAGGGTTAATAATTTTTGATAAAACTAAACCTATATGCGCTGGTTTTATTTATTTAACTAACTCCAAGGTTGCGTTAATTGAATGGGTAATATCAGATAAAAAATATAATGATAAAAGAAAAAAAGTAAAAGCTTTAAATTTATTAATAGACGCATTAATATTAACTTGCAGCATATTAAAGATTAAATATATAAAAGCTGATAATGAAAGTAAAAGTTTAACAAAAGCTTTTATAAAAAAAGGTTTTGAAAAAGGAGATATAGTTACACATCTAATAAAAAAAATATAATATGGGAGCAGGATTCGGAAACATAGCAGATACAGCAACTAAAGCCACTGGCGCAGCGGGAGGTGGTGGATTCTTAGGTAGTTTAGGTGGAGCTTTAGGTAAAATAGCTGGGCCATTAGGGTTGGTTACAGGTATTGCTGGTTCAATAATGAGTTTTAGTCAAGCAAAAAAACAAAGAGAAATGCAACAAGAAGCTCAACGTGAAGCTGATAAAGCATTTAAAGAAGCTCAAGACAAATTAGAAGTTAATTATTTAGAAGGTCTCTCAATAGCTAAAGAACCTTATGAATTAGAAAGAGAAGCCTTACTTCAAGCTGGAGCTTCAGCCTTACAAGCTGGAGTAGAAGGAGAAACTAGAGGGGCGGCTGCAGTAGCAGGGCAAGCCTTGATGGCTCAGCAAGCAGGGGCAGCAGGACAAAGAGCGGCAATGTCTAGAGAAATGCAACAACTACAGCAGTTAGCCGCACAAGAAGAGTCAAGGCTACAAGGCGCAAGAGTTGAATTAGATTTAGGAAAAGCTAAAGGATATCAAGCGCAGTTAGCTGATTTAAGAGCTAGTGAGGCAGCATCAAGATTACAGGGGGTGCAAGGAATTGCTCAAACATCTGGTGATTTATTTAAAGCATTTACTCCTTTATATAATCCTAACGAACAAGATTCATAGATTATGGCATACGGATACGTAAGAGATAAAGAACCGCTAGGTATAAACTGGGCAGAGATATCAAAAAATTTTAATGATAGACTAGCTGCTGATGAGGCAGAGAGACAGGGTAAAAGAGATGACATACAAAAACAGTATGATGAGTTATCTCAAGAGCTTATAGATAAACCTACTGGGGCTGATATAGATTTAAATAGCGCTATATCATCTTTTTCTACACAAGCTTCACAAGCTTCATTAGATGCATTAAACAGACTTAAAAGAGGGGAAATATCAGAGCAAGAATATTACAATCGTAGAGCTAATCTTAAAAGTAGTACAAGTAATTTATTTTTGTATGCTAATAATTTTAATAGTCAATTAGAGGAAAATTTAAAATTAATACAGTCGCAAGACCCAGACAACCAAGGTTCAGGTAGGATGGCTTTTCAAATGGCTTTGGCTCAAGACATGTTAAATTTTAAAAATACCGTAGCTATAATAGATCCAGCAACTGATGAGGTGATGTTGGTTAAAACAGATGAAGAAGGAAATCCAACTAATGAAGTGGTGAGTGTTTCACAGTTAGGAAATCTTTCAAGTCAAAAAGAAAATTCATATAACTATAAAGGTAGGATAGCTAGAGCTTTAGAAAATAGAGGAGTGGCAAAATACACCAAGGATGGTAAAGTGATAACAACAATACAAGGAGTGGATATAAAGCCTGGGACTGCTACAGCAACAATAGATAAATTAGCGGAATCATTTGTAGGAGATGAGTCACAAATTCTAAGTATATTATATCAAAATGGCTATCAATATACTCAAGATGAAAGTTTAAAAGGAAAAGATAAGTACATATATTATGATATAAAAAATGGTACTTACGATTATGATAAAGATAAAGCTGTTGATTTTGTAAAAGAAGATATAAATAATTCTATACCGGTAGAAGTAAAAGATGAATTAACTACTTTTCAGAAAGCAAATTTAGAAAATCAAAAATTAAACAGAGAAGAATCAATTAGACAATTTAATATTAAAATTGCGTTAGATAGAGAAAGACTGGGTATAGAAAGTGGAAATCAAGAAGGAGTTAATTCACCATTAAATATAATTCAAACTACTGACGGAAGACAGATTGCTGGAAATAATTATATAAGAACAATTTCTGAAAATAATTTTAAAAATTTTAAAAATAAAAAAGATGTATCTATTAATTTATCAGAAGTATTAAAAGAGGCAGATATTCCAGGTGTCACTATTACATATACAGAAGGAGGTCAAGATGTTTCGCCTATAACTGACTTAGTTAAATCACAAGGAGGGCTTACAAATGTCCCAATGGGTCACTTTGTAACTGGTTCAAGCAGTAATCCTACCATTAGAACACTGGAAACAATAGATATATTTGTTCCTGAAATAATGGATCAACCAATTAGAATTCCTATAACCGAAACAATTAGCGAGGATATTGAAAGAGTTTTTACTGTAATTGAATTAAGAAAAAAAGGAGGCGATAAAATCATTGGAAACGAAATAAACTTTATACCTTTTAATGAGTACTATAACCCTATATCAAGACAAGAAGAGGTAGTAGAAGAGGTTGAAAACGAATCGGTAAATAATAGTAATAGAGCAACTGGTTTTAATCCTGATTAAAAATGAACGAAGCATTAGAAACAGCGTATACGTTTTTTACAGAACAAGGTTACAATGGGAGCATTGAAGAGTTTGTTAAATTAATAAATACCAATACTGACGCATTAGATTTATCGTACACGCTATTTACAGAAGAAGGTTACGCTGGTTCACTCGATGATTTTTCAGGATTGATGGGTGTAAAAAAAAAAGTCGAACCCGATATGGTTTCACCATTGGAAACTGGCACTTCTCAGCCCAGCGCATTATCAAGAAACCAGCGACTTAACGTAGGAGCTGGACCTGAAAAAGATACAGCAATAGAAAGAGCCTTTGGTAAAAACGAAGTCACAGATTTTTTTGGAGATATATATAGAGCTTGGAAAACAGGAGCTGGACAGGGCGCGACAGTTGATGATGCTATAAAAGTATTTGCTTCAGGTTCAAATGTTTCAGATAAAAACTTACAACAATATATAGACGCAGTTCAAAACATGGAGTCCTTTGCACCCTCAGAGGAGATGCAAGATTTTAGTAGAATATACGAAGCGGAAGGAAAAGGAATTAAAGGTTTTATAAAAGGTATTGCTAAAAATCCTACAGCAGCTATACAGGTAGCTACCTCTTCCCTCAGAGCTATGTTAAACCCAGCCTCTATTGGAGCGGGAGCGGCAGGAGCAGGAGCGGGAGCATTAGCTGGCCCAGCAGGTGTAGGTGCAGGAGCAATACTTGGAATGACGGGAGCTCTTGAAACAGGCTTATCTTTTACTGAGTTTTTAAAAGAAGAATTAAATGAAAAAAGTTTAGATTTTACAGACGACAATATTAGAACCATACTAGAAGATGATGAGGCTATGGGTAATATTACTAGAAGATCATTAGCAAGAGGTGCTACTATATCAACAATAAGCGCACTAACAGGTGGTTTAGCAGCTGGAGTTGGAGCTAATGTAGGTAGAAATGTAGCCCTAAAATTAGGAACGCAAGCAGGAAGAGCTGCATCAGGAGTAGCAGGTCTTGGAGTACAAGCAGTAGGAGGTGGAGCAGGAGAAGCCATCGGTAGAGCGGCGGCAGGCCAAGAAATGGATGTAGCAGAGATTGGTTTTGAAGCTATTGGAGAAATAGCAAGTCCATCTTTAATAGGTACTGTAACAGCTGTAGCTAAAGTTCCTAAATACAAAGTAAATACCGAAGAGGTTTCCGAGGACTTTGTAAAAGATATAATTGGTAAATCTAAAAATTATTTAGAATTAGATAATATAGATATAGAAATTATAGACAATCCTGTATTAGAAGCAGAGGTACAAAAAAGAAAAAAGGAGTTATTAGATATTGAAAATTATAAAAAAGGAATGAGTCCACAACAGCTAGCTAATGCTACTGAAGAGGATATATTAGAATTAGTATCTTTACAAAATGAATTAACTAAGTATAACGAGAGCGGAAATGAAGCTGGAAAAGATAATGCAGCAAATAAAAAAGCTCAAATAATAAATAAATTAAATGCCCTTCAAGAGCCAAGCACAGAGAAAGTGGATGTACAAGAACCTGCCGCAGATAGCGAAACAGTGGGAGAGGGAGACGCCCAACAACAGCAGCCTGCCACAGAGGCTCCATCCGAGCAAGCCGAAACCCCAGCGCAACCAGCCGAAGAGGTCGAGACTGAGGTTGAGGTTGAGGAGAGCGAGGTAGTAGAGGAAACCTATACACTACCAGAAGATCCGAGAAAAGCCAAGAAAGATTTTCAAATTATAGACAACAGAGATGGCTCTATAATAGAATTAGATGAAGATGGAAGTAATAAGTGGATTCTTAGAAATATTAAAACAGATTTTATAGGAACCTCTACTACTAAAACTGAGGCTCAACAATTTTTAAATAATACAGTAAACAGGGAGGGAATGACTATGGATTACGGAGAAGGTGAACCTGTACTTGAAGAGTTTAGAACTCAGGTAAAAGAAGAGGTTGTTGAGGAAGTAGCTCCAGCTACAAATAAAATAGGAAACTTTGATGTAGTAATAAAAGACAATAAGATTGTTAGTATTACTAAGGATGGAAAGAAACCATCTGCAAGATCTTTATCTAGAGTACAGAAAAAAATATTAGACCAAGGGTTAATTAATGTAGAAGAGGGAGAATCAGTAGTTTTTGAAGGAGGTGAGGAAGTAGATTTTTCAACTGAAGTTTCTATTAAAAGTAATAATCCCAAAGAAGTAGCTCAGCAATTTGAAAGAGTTCAGGAAAAAATAAAAGAACAAAAGCAAACAAGCTCCGATATATCATTAAATCCTTTAGGTGTATTATTTTCAATAAAATTTACTCCCGAATCTTATGAATTTGTAACAGGTAAAAAATTAATAAATACTTCTCCTGAGTTTAGAAAAACTTGGATTGCAAAAAAAGATAAAGGCGGAGTCAGTTTAGAAGACGGATGGGCAGAAACTTTTATTGATAATAATTTACCTATTCCGGACTTAGTCGAAGTTACAGATTTTATAAATGAATTTCAAACAAAAGCTCAATTTAATAGATCGTTAGAGGTTTTTACGCCTAACCTACTAACAGATTTAAAAAATAGATTTGAAGAATTAACAGGACTAAACGCTTCTCCAACAAACATTCAAAGAGTTATTGACGCATCACCAGAGACAACTCAAAGAATTGCAGAAGAGGAGGCGGTGGATGTAAATGTAAAAGAAGAAAAACAAAAAGAACAGGCGCAGAAAAAACTAACTAAAAAAGAAATAAGTGAGGCTAAAAAAGAAGCGGTTGAAAAAGAAAGAAAGAAAACCATTGATAACAGAAATAGAAAAAATGCGTTAGGTAATATTAAAAAAGGTAAGCTGGGTACAGAGGAGACAACAGTGGTTCTTAAAAATATATTTACAATTCAACCTAAAATAATAAGAGCTGCAATTAAAGAAGGGGTTTTACCTGCGGAAATATTAACTAGGTATAATGAGCTAGCAAAACTGATAGGGCAAAGAAAGGCTGTTCTTAGAGATCTTCCAGAGGTTAGAGAGATAAAGAAAAAAGCGGACGCTTTATATAATGAATTAATAGATGGTATAAATAAAGAGATAGAGGAGGCGGGAGATACTGAAGTTGAACAAGTGGATGTTGATAAACTAAAGACTGATATACTTTCTATGCCGGTAAAAATAAACCCTACACTTGATAAAGCTTCACGTGATTTAGCTACTAAAATAAAAAGATTGTCTGATGCAGATTTAGATTTATTAATAGAAGAAACTGAAGATGGCTCACAAGATATAAGAAAATTAAATCAACTAGAGTTAATTAAAAAAAATATAAACGCAGGGTTTGTTCCTGCAGCTGCTAACGATATAATAAATACAATAGAAACAAGAAAAGATACTAAATCAGTAGTGCCTAAAGTTGAAAAAATTTCAACTAAAGGTTTGCAAGGAGGTTTAAGAAAATCCTTTTTTAATATTGGAAGAGCCCTTGGTTTAATAAAAACAGGAAACTTTTTTGAAGCTGTGTTTAAATCAAATCCCAAAACAGTTTTTGATGATTTGATGGGTAATGCAAATGACACAACCATATTTGAAAAGTTAATTAGACCTTTAGCTGCTGCGTTTTCACAGTATGATGTACAGAGAAGTAATGTGCTAAAAGAATCAATTGAAAAAATTGAAAAATTAATTGCATTTGATGGTAATAAAAGAATTGAAAGATCTCAAAATGAAATTATAAAAGATAAAATGAAAATCATGACCTATCTTTTACAGTTAGAGCATGAATCAAACCCTATTGAAAGCAATCAAGAACAGAACTTAACACCACCTGCGCTTGCTTTTATTGAAGAAACAATTAATTATTATATAGAAAATTCACCAGCTGAAGCTGATGTTACAGTAGAAATGTTACAGGAAATAAAAAAAGAATTTACTGTTAACGGAAAGATTGATTTAGGTAAACTTAAAAATTCTTTTTCAACTAATATAAATAAAGCAGTAGATGAATACCGTAAGGCTTTTGATAATCTAGCTGATAAAACAGATTTTGTTTCTGCAGTTCTTAGAAGAAACAAAGTAAACCTTTTTAATAACTACGTGAAACACGTGGTATTATATAACCCAAGTGATAAAGAAGCTGTATACAATGCGCAAAGAGATAAGTTTACACAAAAAGCTTCTGCTAAATCAGGGTCAATAGAAGAAAGAATTCCTGGAGCAAAAGCATTAAGCTTTGACCCTTCTTATGCTCTTATGAAAGCTACGGATGATATTTTATTAGATTTCAATATGACTAATGAAATAAGAAAATTTAGAATGAAAATAAATTCTTTAAAGAAAACAGAAGGATTAACTCCTTTACAACAACAAGCAGTTATAGCTTTAGAAAGATCAATGGAGAAAGCATTGGCGTCAACTTTTGATTCTATAAACTCTGACCCATCAGCAACTACTACTCTTATAAATGAAATAAGAAGAATTGGTTACGAGGCTGCATTAGTTTCTGCTCCAAGAGCAGTGGCGGAATTATCATCAAACTTTTTGTTTGCTATATCTGCAAACCCTGACGCTACATTGGATGGTATTAAAAACTACGGAGGTGTAGTAAAAGAAAATGGAACTATGTTGAATTTTCTAAGCAACATAGGCTCAACAGAGGCAACTAAATTAGCTAATGTAGATGAGATTACAGGTAAATTAACAGATGATTTAGGTGTAGATAAATACGTTAGTAAATCAGGGAAGGCTGCTCCACAATTAAAAAGCATATTATTACAAATAAATAATTACGGTCCAAAACAATTAAGGAATTTTACAGCTGACTTATCTAATAAAATACTTTCTTATCCAGACCAAATGATAGGAAGACCTTTATATTTGGGTGAGTTTGTGAGGGTGTTTGAACAGGAAACAGGTATAAGATTGACTGAAGACGACATAAGAAAAATGGCTAAAGGTCCTGGAGAGTCTAAATATTTAAGTCAAGAATATGCAGAGGCTATAAAAAAAGCTGCAATTGCTGCTGACAAGCAAGCCATTATGTCTACAACTTCACGTAATCCAATATTAGCTATAGAAAAATTTAAAAGAAAAAAAGACGCTGGTGCATTTCAGGAAATATATAGGGAGGCAAATGCTTTTATGTCTAACTTTTTTGCCTTTGAATATACAACAGCTAGAACAGCTGTAAATGCTTTATTTAACCAAGGGGCAATTAGTAACAAGCAAGCCTTAGGATTACTCCTAGGAATTACCATGAGAATGTCAATGTATCAAATAATTTACAAAGTATTAAGTGATAATGTTGACCAGGCATTTAGAGA
>Ga0181389_1000697_pt1 | contig 13561 bp, 17 predicted proteins | sample 12SPOviralmetaG_FD_130121 | JGI IMG/M metagenome (GOLD analysis project Ga0181389, IMG submission 130121) | Marine viral communities from the oligotrophic San Pedro Time Series (SPOT) site, San Pedro Channel, CA, USA - 12 SPOT_SRF_2010-06-29 | ecosystem: Environmental > Aquatic > Marine > Strait...
ACAATAAGTTCTGCTTCGTCATAAGTACTAGCACCTAAATCGTACGTTTGTCCATCTTCTACTGTTAGTGTTGTAGGCTCTAAATGGTTTACAACGTAGTGTTGCACATCTGTTAATGTGGTTTTTTTAGTTGTGCCAGTTTGTACTAATGGTATATCCTCCGAACCAGTAATATTAGGTGCGGTAATTGCCGTTAGTTCGCTAATCTTTTTATCTGCCATTATTGATATAATTTATCTCCGTTTTCTTGTATAAACTTTTCCCCTTCTTCGGTGTATAGAAAGAATTTGCTTCTAGTAATATTGCCTATGCCTTGTGCTTCAAAACTCCCATCGCAACATCTTCGGCTATATGTACCATCTGCACACAAACAACCTCGCTTGTCGCTCTTTGGACTTGGTGCTTTTTCGTTATATTCTCTCATTGGATAGGTACGCAATTAGGTACTCGTTTACCGTTCTTCATTTTAAAGCCTATCATTTCATATCCTGCTTGACAAGGCTCTTTTAAGTCAGTTTCTAGTAAGTCCAGTTCTCGTAATTTGCTTCCTGCCCATCTAAGACCTGCCTTACCACCCCACAATAAATAAGAGATAGTGCCACACGCTTCGTTGTTGCCTTCATCGTAATACTCTTGCGCTCTACTTAGGTAACTAAACATTCTTTTGATTGTTTCAACCGTAACCGCTTCTCCTTTTGCAAGTTGTTGCGCTCTTACCTTGCCCACCTGCGTAGCACACTTATTATTTACCTTTTCGTTGTATTCAATACCTCGTTTTGCATTGTTGCTTACCGCATCGGGATAATCAGCATACGATTCTAGTTCTTGACCCGACAATGTTGCCGTGAGTTCTTGCACTAAGTACTCTGCTTCTTCGTCCTCCCAAGCTGATAACTCGTTTGGTTCGTTAGGTCTTTCTAATCTGTCTGCAAAATAACCCTCAATGCTAAAACCTTTTACTTTTCCAGTTTTAACGTAGTCAGTCCAAACCTCATCATTTAGCACCTTCATTGATAACATCCAAGTTCCCAATGGTACTTCCATACCGTAGGCTCTTGACTTGTCTTTTTCTAAATCTTCTACAATCCAACTCTCAACCGCAACCAAACCTTCTAGCGGTACTTGGTGTTCTAGTGTTGATTTGTTATGATTGCCTTTTATAAAAAACAGTTCACTTGCTTTGCGTACCGTTTCTCTTGAAAAATATATGTAGTATTCGTTATCTTCACTTACTCTGTAAATTGGCTTGTTGGGAATAAGAGCAGCACCCATTAGGATACGCTTCTCTTTGTTCACTTCTGCAAACTTAAACTCTTGGGTTTTTAGTGCTACGAAGTCTTCTTCAATCGCAGGGTTCTCTACAATAGATACTGCTTCGATTCCCGAAACCTCATCGTTCTCATCTATAAAAAGTTCGATTATGTCCATATTAATACAATAAAAAAGTGTCTATTTTGTTAACCTATTGATGCGCCTTCTATGATATTTCTATCTAATGATTGTTGTGTACTTATCTCTTGACTTACAACGTATGCCTTAACTGGTTGGCTTTCTTGCCCACCTATTACTTGTGCTAATTGGTTTTCAGGTGCTGCACCTACCACATTAAATGCAGGGGGTTGTTGTGGCACAGAACCACCTCCACCACCCATACCACTAGCAGCCGACTTAGTAGCCGCTACCGCAGACTTAATACTAGAGTAAATCCCTGCCGCTTGGGCTGCAAATGCAATCAATAATGGTACGTTTGCGGGGAAGCCTTTGGATGCAGTTTTGGCTGCACCTCCTGATAAGTCAACAGATGATTCTGCTGCTCGTAATGTGATTCTTTGTAGTGTTGCTTTAGCTTCTTCAATTTGTTCTTTAATTAGCATAGCTTGTTTCGCTAGAAATACCGCTTTGCCTATTTTTGATTCTTCACCTGCCGCATCTAAGATAGCATCTAGGTTATTTTTTATATCTTCTCTCTCCTGCTCCTTTAATTCCTTCTTTAATTCGGCAGCTTCTATGGCTTTTTCTTTTTCTTCTTCTAGTAGGTCTATACGCTCACGCTCTAACGAATTTACATTCATCAATTGCTCACTGCGGAAACCCTCTATCTGTGCTAGTATTCCCTCACGCTCCGCTTTAGCTTCTAGCAGTGCAATTTGGTTTTCATCGTTACCATTTTTATCAAACTGCGCTTGTGCTGCTGCTATTACCGCATCTGCATTAGCCAACATCAAACGCTCTTGCTCGTCTAGTACTTCGGCTAGTTTGTTATTTGCTTCTATGCGTTCGGCAATCGTTTTACTTTCGTCATCACGAATCTGTCTTAGCTTCTCTGCTTCACGGTCTTTTTGTTCTAAGATTATACGGTTTTGTGCTATACCTATCTCGGATTGTCTGTTTAGCTCTACCGTTTCTTGTGCTGCATTAAATGTGCTTTTTGCATAATTACTTATCCCCTTAACGACTGAGGGTAGTGTTTCGGCTATCTTGTCAAAACTATTATCAACTCCAGTAACAACGTCAAACAATTCTTTCCCTGCGTTCTTTGCGCTTTCTGCTGCTCCTGCAAAATCCCCTTCAAAAACTTTTACAACGGCATCGCCTAAAAATCCTAACGCATCAAGAGAACTCTTAACACGCTCTATAAGACCGTCTTTTATCGCTTGACCAAGGTTCTTTATAGATTGTACTGGGTTCTCAAATATGCCTTTGAAATAATCTATAACAGTACCAACATTAGAATCTAAGAAGTTGAAAAGGTCATTAAAAGACAATGATAATGCTTCAAGAGTTGTATTGAAAAAGTTTACTACTTTCTGATTGCTAGAAAATGTATCTCTCAATAATTCAAATGCCTTCTGTACTACGGCTAAACCTAGACCACCTTTGACTAAATTTTTTAAACCACCTAAAAGTTTGTTTGTTTTTTTTGTTTGCTGTGCTGCTGCTTTTAAGTTATCCTCTAAACCACCTACTTTTTCGTTTAGTGCTTGTACTTGTTGTATTGCATCTTTAGCAATAGCTTCTATTTCTATTTGCTTTTTAATCGGCATATCTCTGTTTTATATAGTTTGTACGCTTCTTTTATACTTTTAGGATATTTATTAGACCCTAGAGCAATATGCGTGTATTTGCCTATTTCTTTTTTTTCCTTTGCTATTTCTAGCATATCCAATATATTTCCTATCATAGCGTTGTAATTGTTTCAATTTCACTTATAGCATCTGCTTCTGCGTAGTTTAAACTTGTGTTTGTTCTAGCGTAGAACCTAACATAATATGTAGTTGTACTAGCTGCGTTCGTTTCTTGGTAACTCGCATTATATGGTACGCTAGGTCTTTTGAAGTTAGAAGGAGTTTCGTAGGCTATTTGTGTTACACCTGCTATCGCTGCAATATCATCAACGTCTGTTCCAACCAATTCGCTTTCTGTCGTAGAATATAAGAATCCGTATTCGTCTAGGTTAGGGCTTTCCCCTATCAATCCTAGTTCTGTTATTTGATAACCCATTCTCCAACTTGATGAGGTTACCGTTCTTTGGTTTGCATCCGCTTTGTAGTCGTGTGTATCGGCTCTTACTGTTCCGTTATCTGTCGTAATATGTGGGTCAAGTAAAGTGGCTTGTGTTACCACTACTGGGTGGCCATCCTCATCTGCCGTATCAGGTGTATTACTGTCTGCATCAAAGGCATCTGAATTATCAGATATATACCCATCTTCGTAGCTTTTACAATCTGCCTTGATTGCTACATTACTGGCTCGTACTTCGTGTGAGTCAGTTGTAGCACATAAACCTCCAAGTTGTGATTGACTAAATTTAAGGTCAGTTGTTACAAGTTGACCGATTGTGTTTTGAGTATTTACAAGTTCTAACTTAGAAACCATTGTTTGGAAGTCTGTTGTTAGTGTGTTAATCTTGTAAATGTTATCCGATATTTTTATTATGTCGTTTAGGTTTATACTAGACAAAACGCTAAGAGGTAAAAACGCTTGTGTGTTTGTTATCCTTCTCTGCTTGTCAAATACTTCTATTATGTAGTTTTTATAGTACTTATTAAATAGAGTATTCTCGTAGGGTACAAGGTCGTATTCGTTCTGCTCTGCGCTAAAGTTTATATTTGTTGTATCTGATACACCTACTGCCAATGAATTAGATGGCATATAAATATTTGTACCGCTAGATAGAATTCCAGTTGTGTCGTCTAGGTTTATATACTTAACATCCACGCTTGTGGGTTGGGATAATCCATAAAACATCAAAGGCTTACCTATGTAGGGTTCTTGTTTTTCATCAACTGACCAACCATACATAACACCAGTATCGCTCTTTGTATCATTGTCTAATATTTTTTCATATTTGAAATGCTCAAATGGTACTTCTACTGTATATTCTTCACCTACATTGTCTTTTGTGCTTAAATCAGATGCAATATTTTCCTCATTAGTATCAGCAGTACCCCATTCTTTATTGAATTGGTCTTTATGGTTTTTAGCTAAAAAGCTATCTTGACCAGTATATTTAAACTCTATCTTACTATATGGCAAAGTGCTTTGTACCGAACTTGTATTTTTATCTAGGTATTCTGTTACATCGTATATCTTGCCACTTGACCTATAAAACTGGTCTAAAGACTGCACCGCTACCTTTCCATCTTTGTTTACAAATGCAGTTAAATTAAACATCTTAAAAAGACCAGTAAGGAAATCCAATATTTTCATATCGGGCAAGTTTGCAGATGCGTTTAACTTTGTATCCGTACCGAAGTTTGCCGTTGCGTTAAACTTAACATATCTATCTCCACCAATATTTGATAGCGTTCTTCTGTAAATTTTTATAGTTGCATTGTAAATTCCAATAGAACCCCCCTCAATATGGAAAGTAAGTATTCCTTGTGGTAAATAAGGAATGGTTTCTGTATGTTCTCCAGTAAAATTATATCTAGCATATTGCTTACCTCCATTGTATATTACAAAGGCATACTCGTTGTTGTCAGGTGGGGTTATGGTAACATTCATATTGCGTGTAATGTATCCTAAAATATTCCCTTGACCACTAATAGGGTTTTTTATGGAAGAACTATAAACACTTACAACACCCGAGCTTTTACCACTACCATAAGATGCCGTTACATTGAAATCTTTTAATGGTACTTGCTCTACTTGTTCATCGTATAAAAATCCCGACTTTTTATGCAACCACATATACAAATTGCTATATGGTGTATTTTCCTCGTTGAAGAAATCGTCAGTAAATTCTAATTGTGGATATTGTTGTTGTATTGCCCTTACAATAGCATCAACTTTTATAGCAGGTTTTAATTGGCTTAACTCTAAACCCTTGTCAGTGTCATTGTGCAGATTGTTTACAGTATCACGATTATCAAGACTATTTGTATCATATACAAGCCTTTTAGTATGCGAAATCAAAGGAACTATGATTGCATCGGAAATAGTAACTCTTTCTACACTTGGAGAATTTTCTGTTGTCTTGTTGTATGCAACATCATATCCATTCTGTAAGTAGTCGAGTATGTTATTACTATTATAGTCAAACTCAAATTCTTCTTGTAACAATGCTAATCCACCAATCTTGTCATCTTTGAGTACATCTTTTAATACAACACCACTACCAAAAAACGTCAACTTATAAGTATGCGCTTTGTTGTCCAACATTGTTGAACCCTCTAACTTTATATAGCCGTCTTTATAGTGTTCGTGGTTTATATAAATCTTTGCTTCTATCCTCTTTTGCGCATCGAAATCAGAAATGTGATAGTTGTAATAGTGCTTAAATATCTTGTTGTTGGTCTTGGATGCAGGAATAGAGAATGTACGACTATAATCCGTAAATATCTTTTGTATGTCCTTTACATCTTGTAGGCTTTGCGTAATAGTAATAGATTCATCGTCAAATAATTCTATTTGATTGTACTTCTCATTATCACTATCGTATATATATAACTGTAAGTTCAGCATTAGCGTACATTGTTAATCTTGTTAAATGCAAAATCAAAGTCTATCGTGTAGTCTATAAGTTTATCGTTTACGCTTGTTTTAAAGGTCATATTTTTACTCTTTGGAATGATAGGTAGTGTTTGCCCATCTTTTCTAATCCATACGTTCTCCGATAAAAACAATTCCTCTACTGTGCTATTGAAATCCTCATTGACAAACCCAGTATTTAAGGTGATACTTGTTTTGGCATTTGTGTTGTATCTTTCTCGTTGACCTTGATTTATAGAATAAGAAGCGGTTGCATTAGATACGGTGTTTCGTTTATACGATTTATCCATAACCTCAAATCTTTCCGTTGACTTCTTGAAGAAGTATATGTCTTGAAACGCTCCATATTTATTTACAAACGTAACCTTGTAAGGTGTAAACTTAGGCTCACAAACATTCTTGATATTGATAGTGCGTAATAATGTTGTATCGTCTGTATCATAAACTTTTACTTCACTACTATCAGCAGGGATTGCTAGGTATTGTATCTTTTGGCTTGTATCTCCAGTATCGGTGATTTGTGTATCTGTTGAGTCAATCGTAACCTTGCCTACACCCTCTGCAAATATGGGCAACTTACCTGCCGTGCCTTCTAATAGGTAGAGTGTATTGGTTGTTAGTAGTGCGTTTCTTGATAATTCAGCATTTGCGCCATCTTCAAAATATCCATAGCCATCTAATGCGATATAAGTATTAACGATAGGTGACCCCGAAGATAACTCAACGCCACTTGCATCTCTTAAAATAGCGTATGCCCTAACCCATACCGCGTAACTATTGTAATCATCGTTGAACTCAATGTCTAAGTAATCCCTTACCAATTCGGCAATCTCGAAATTCACCTTAGTATCACCAGTAATCAGTTGCTTTTGTACTGAATATCTCTTATCCGCTTCCGTATAACTAGTGGACGTTCCAGTATGTATATATAATTCTAAAAGTATGTTGTCAAATGCCATTTAAAATATTCTTGTTGAGGTTCTTGTATTCCAGTTTTTTCGCCACATTGCATCAATAGTATTATTATCTCCAAATCGTATCAAATATTCAACTGGGTCTTGCTGCACCGTTACTCCTTTTGTGTTGTAATCGTTGATGTAAATTAAACCACCCCTAGCACTTGCAAGAATATTACCATTTATACATATTTTCTTTCCGTCAAAATTTATAAAGTCTTGTACTGGTGCGTAGGCTAGGAATTGTGGTGCGTGTGCCAAGCTAGGATAATCAAAATTGTTTTGGTCTGCTACGCTACCATCAGCCAATATATTGTTTCCTATATAAAGTGAGTAGGCATATCCTGCACACGGATTTACTGGTTCTACATCCGTTGCTGCTTGTCTAATTTGTTTTGTGTACGTTATCGTCTGACCTGCGTTTTGGAATCCGCTAGGGATAACAAGTGTATATGTAATATCTCTTTTAATGCTAGAGGTAACGGTGTCAAAAGAAGTAGGTGTAACGCTTTGTATTGTTACTGGGTAGTTATTTCCTTGATAACTGTACTCTGCCGTACCTGCTATTACCTGACCGTTTGATAATATAGACTCATCATCTACATCTAACCTCCAAGCATCATCGCCAGTTAGTAAAAATTCAGGTACTACATTTTCTGCTTCTTGTGTAAATGTTTGTGATACTTGAACCGTAGCACCTGCATTGCTATAACCTTGCGGAACAGTAATGTCAAAATACAAAGTAACACTCCTAGATGAACCAGTATCGTTAGCGTAGAACGCACTCTGACCACTGCCAGTTGGACTAAATCTGATAGTTGATATTGAACCTACCACGCTAGGACTTATAATAGTTCCATCGGGTTTAATTTCCCCTCCCGATATTGCAGCATCGTTAGTGCCAAACGTCAATACTGAATTTAAGGTAATTGTAACGCTTTTGTGCGCACGACATCCCGTGTCATTATCAAGTGCCGATACAGTTGCAAAATACGTTCCTGCTTGGCTTTTACTCGTAACCGTCAACACTCCTGCGCTAGTTATAATAGTATCAAAAAAGGAAGGGTGTAAATTGGTAACGATATAATCATCAATTGTACCAGTACCACTAAACCTTGCACTAAGGTCTACATTAGCACTATTACCGCCAGTGTCTAAACTAACACCAACACTAACCCCATCTGCCGTAACAACAGTAGCACAATCAGCGATTGTTGCAGGTTGTAAGGCATCCACCTCCATAGACACTAAATCACCACTATTGCTAAATCCTTCTGGTACTCTAACGTGGATAACAATAGTTCTATTTGTGTCGCTCGTTTCAGTTGCAAATTTATCATTTACAAAGTCAGCATCTTCCGAAGTTATATCCTCAATAATACCATAGTCCAAAACTGGTATTGATATATTCCCATTATCGTCTATCTGAAATCCAGTTGGGTTCGCTTGTGTTTTATCGAAAACTGGTGTAACCGCTACTGGTGGTTCGTAGCTAATATAGAATGGACTCCTTACGTTAATTTTTGTACTCATCTCAATCGTTTGTTATTAAGTGTAAAAGCTAGGAAATCTTCAACGTCTAATCCGTATGCTTCTACTAATTCGTTTGGAAGGTTTTTAAATGCTTTCTCAAATGGTTTTGTAAAGAACAAGCTAGGCTTTATTCCTTTCTCAAATATGCTATTGGATATAATATAACTCATCGACTTGTAAGACATAAACTTTCCTTTTTTATCTCTAAACTGAAACCCTCTTTTACTTATCCAGTCCTCCAATGATTTTGCAGGTGGTCTTTTAGTTGTGTAGCTATAAGGAGTATTATACTTTTTCTTTGTACCACTAACACCCTTGTCTTGGAATATACCGTAGTCCTCCATAACAAAAGAAAGGCTAAGTGAATTTTTGCTAACCTTTACATCGCCATCTAAACTTTTAAACAGTTTGCTGCTAACATTCTTACCTTTTTTAGACAGTATTGCCCTGCTTTGATTCAAAACAACACCCTTGAATAATTCTAATGCCTTTCTTGTTTGCCCCTTGGTTAGCATATAGTCATATCGTTTGGAATGAGTACATCAAAGGTTGCCGCCCAACCTGCCAACTTGTTTTCAAATCTATCTACAAAAGGCTCACAAGTAACCTCACCCTCTACTTGGTATTTGTCGGTGTATAAATCACCGCGTTGTAACAAAGCCAGTAGCCTATTCTGTATTGCTAGTTGTGTATTGAGTACGTCTTGCTCGTTGTCGTTTCCTACAAAATCAGCAGCTTCATCTTTGCTTTCATCTACAATGTCCATTGATAGTACGCTAATACTAAACCTCATCGTTTGCGTTCCTACGGTTGCACTATTCACAATAATATGTGATAATGGAAATATAGTTTGCTTGTTGAGGTCTACATCGTCAAGGCTTCCATAGGTGACAGTATTAACAAACGGCTCTGCTTGTAGTGTGTCTTTTATTTTGTCCGTTAAGTCGTAAAATCCTTTCATCTTGTTTTTATCTGTTTTCTTTCTAGTTCAACCTTTTCCTTTTCAAATGCCAAATACAATAGGCAGGTATGGAAGTTGGTTCTTGTTATATCGTCATACTTCGTAACATCCCCCTTAGCGATTCCATAGATGCTTTGATACCAACCCCATTTTCTGCCAAAGTTTGACGCTGCTCCATAGTCATTTGTTTCGGAAATTCCTGACTCAAATAGTTCAGGGTAGTTTGCAACAACTCGTTGTTTAAACGATAAAAAAAAACCATCGCACTCATTACAACATCCAAAGGCATCCGCTTCATCTCTACCGATAGTTCTAAACCTTTGTAATCTTCTATGTGGTATTTGTCCCTAGACTTTAATGTAATCGGTCTGTAAAGAACCGCCATTGCCTTATGCATCGTTTCCCAACTACTAAAGTTCTCATCTAAGTCTATGTACTCGCCTAAGGTCATATCGTCTAACGCAGGAATAAAACCGTATTCTACGCCATTTAGTGTAAAGGTAGGTATTAACTCATCCTCTGTATTGAACAGTCCGTTAAGGTCGTTTAAAATGCTTTTAACGTAGTTAAATCTAATCTTAGCCACATCCTTTAGGTCAAGGTTACAAAACACCTCAACCATCTTGTGCATTAGGAAATTTGTGTCTTGGTTTTCCTCTGTGTTTATCCTTTCGAACTTTTGGTATTGTTCAAGTGTAATCTCCGATAAACTGCTTGGAACTAAAATATCAACTTTCATATAATAACAATAAATAAAAACGCAATATGTATAAAACAAAAAAACCGCCACCAATTAAGGAAGCGGTCAAACTAACAAATAAAAAAAACTCTATGTATAAGCCCCATAGTAGGCACGGTATAATTCTTCTATCTTTTCGTACAGTTCTTTTGCGTTCTGTTTGTATTCTTGTTTACCGTACTTCTTTCTACCATCCACATCAACAATCAGCTTTACTGGGTGTCCGTCTTTCTTGTACCCTCGCTTTGTAGGCTTTTGCACAACGTATATCTTATTGAACCAACACCACGCTTGTATTTCGTGAAACGGTATGTTCTCGTAGGCATCAAGCATACCAAATAGCTATCATAAGGTACATCATTACATACATCATTGCGTATGCGCTAAGAACTAACATTGCACCGCCTAAGACTGCTTTCTTTATGTTCTTACGGTTATCCTTTGAAGTAATCTTCTTTACCAACTTGTACTCTACTGTGTCTTGTATTCTCATAATATATAAATTTAAAAGGGGTATTGCTACCCCATTTTTGTGATTAAATTAAACTATTCCTTTTTCAACCATTTTATCAAGAAGCGCATCTATTTCTCTCATTCCCTCCTCGTGAATGAACTCAATTACGGCTGAGATTCTCTCGTCAATGTCACTAGTCCAGCGCTTGGGAAATTCATCCGATTCAGCCTCTCCGGCAATTAAACGCTCATCAAATACTTTTTTAGCCTCTTTAATAGCAAAGAGATTATTTCTGTGTGTTAAAGCGACTTGCTTTGGTGTCTTTCCTTCTACTTTTTTTGGTATAAATCTCATTGTGTTTTGTTTTAGTTGTTTTTGTTTTACTCTGTAAATATACAACCTTTTTTTTAATTAACAACTAATAAACAAAATACTGCCCCTTATTAGGGTTTTCTAATTGGTCTGTCAATACATACCTAGCAGCATCAATGCAATCAGGATGCGCACCAGTTGGTTTTTGCAGCGTATTGCCTTCTTTATCCTTTGCCCATATATAACCTTGTAATTCTCTTTTAAGGTTCTTAGAACCGCTTGTAACGTATATCTCGTTTTGATTGATGAGGTTGATTCCATATACTACGCTATCCCTTCCCTTGCTTACTGGATACACATTGTGTCCGTATTGGGTTAGTTCAGCTATTGATTTAGGTTCTGCTGAATCCGCTATAATGTTTTCCCTTATGCCATTCATTTCAAGGTAACGACTTATGTCACGGTTTAACATACCCTTTTTGTATAGCACCTCATCAAATATATAAGCATCGTTCCATTTGTACAAAGCAATCAATGTGGTAGGGTCTACACTGTAACCAAAGTCCATTCCGTACGATAGTAACCTTGCTTCTTGTGGCACTGTGTCTATCTCTCTCCAGTCGGGAATACATACACCCTCTAGGCTTCCTATTTCACCCAGTCCATATACTCGCCACCAGTTTGACCAATACGTTGAGGTCTTAGCTTTGTCCCTTGCCTTTTCTATCTCGTGTACTATTGTGGTGGGTAGTGCATCGTTGTCCTTGTATGTAAGTGTTACAAAGTCTGTATCGGGTTTGCCTATTAGTTCCTTGTCAACCCAAAACAATGCAGATGGGTTATAGTCTAACCATATCTCTCCACTTGTTCGTACCACCAACTGTTGATACGCATCAAAAGGAATATTGTTGCACTCGTTAATATACAAATCAGTCCTACGCGCACCGCGCAGTTTATCAGGCATATCAGTTGAAAAAAATTCGATATAACTTCCATTGGTAAATGTGTATTTTAAGGTACTCTTATTGAACTGGGAGTCCTTGTACCTATTAAGTCCCTTCAAGATGCCCAAGGTGTCCTTCAAAGCACCTCTACGCAAATGTGGGATTGATTCACTTACTACACTAATCTCCTTGCCTTCGTTTCTTATTGCATAATCAATAAGTATAAGCAGGATGCAGATAGTTTTCCCTGCCGAAGTACCACCCCTAACAATTTTGATTCTATTGCTAAGGGTGCGTAATGTTGTAAGTGCTTTTGTTTTTTTTACCTGCATTATAATTGCAGAGTAGGGTTTTAGTTATCCCTAATCCACAAACAACGGTAAGTCCTCGTTGATGGTAATGTCTTTTGTTTCTCTTGGCTTACCTGCGTAATAGTTGTAGAACAGTTGAACGTATTTAAAGTCGCCCTTCTCCAACCCTTTCATCAATGCTTCAAATGCTAATGGCTCTAATGGAGTCAGCTTCTCTATAAGCGCAACCTCTTCTGCTTTAGGTTTTCTACCTGCATTTTTGTTGCCACCGTTAAACTTTCTCTTGTCCATAATCAAAAAAAAACATTAATGATTCTACTATAACAATAAAATTTATATCAAGTTGTTAATCAACTGCTCCTTTAAATCCATTGACTTGTGTCGTTCCTTTCTGAGTTCTAGTAATGTCCTAGCGTATTTTTCACGGTAGTACAATGCAGGGTTTAGTAAAGAACCCAGTTGTCGTTTCTTTAGGTTTAGCGTTATCCTATCGTATATCTGATAGTAGTCTGTTTCGTACTTAGCTATTACATCGTCAAATAGTTTTATGCCGTGTATTACAGAAGCGTGATGTCTGTTTACTATTTTACCTATTTTGTTTAGTGGATAGTTCGTGTACTGCTTTGCTAGTTTAAAATACATTGCTCGTGCATATACTACTTCTCTATCTCTACATTGACGGTCAATCTTCTGTTCCGTCATTCTTTCTACTGTTTCTTTGATAAGTTCTAATGTCATCTAATCGTTTTTTAATTGTTTGTATTGTATCGTATTTTGCTTCTTCAATAGCTTTAAGAATCCCTGCACACGCTTCGTAGTCCTCTACCTCTTCGTAGTATGCTATTGCAGCTTCTAGTTCTTCTATTGCTGCTCCTTGTGCTAAGTCAGCTAAGGCAAGGTAGTAAAATTCTTGTACTATGTCGTTATTCAAAACATCCTTATTTGTGATTGGTGTTGTTTTAATCTCTTAGTAGCTGCTTCGTAATAGTCTTTGTCTAATTCATATCCTTCTAAATCGTATTCTAAATTGTGACAAGCTATCGCAATAGAACCACTACCCAAGTGGGTGTCTAATATTTTATCTCCTTCTTTAGCGTAGTTCATAAGTAACCATTCATATAACTTTACTGGTTTTTGTGTTGGATGTATCTTGCCACCAGTCTTATCGTCTTGTGCTTTATGCGCTCCCCTTGCCATTTCAAAAACTCTTAATGCTCTGTCAAAAGAAGTAAAGGCAAGTTCGCCATCCGCAAGACTAAAATTTCTTTGTCCTTTATCCCAGAAAATCCATCCCATAGAAGGGGGTAGGTTTTCTACCATATAATTTGCACCCCATATTATTTGGTTCTTGCTTACT
>Ga0181389_1000699_pt1 | contig 13557 bp, 9 predicted proteins | sample 12SPOviralmetaG_FD_130121 | JGI IMG/M metagenome (GOLD analysis project Ga0181389, IMG submission 130121) | Marine viral communities from the oligotrophic San Pedro Time Series (SPOT) site, San Pedro Channel, CA, USA - 12 SPOT_SRF_2010-06-29 | ecosystem: Environmental > Aquatic > Marine > Strait...
GTTACTGATTTTCTTTTAGAAAAGCTTCATTTGTATAAACAAGAAAAATGTAAAGCCTTTTCGTATTATGGAACTATAGCAAAACGTTATTTAATTCTTTATAATAATAACAATTATAAAAAACTTAAACAAAGAGCAACAGTAGAAGATATTGATGAAGATCAAACTATAAACATTGGGTTAATTAATGGACAAGATGCTCCAATGTCAAAAGAAGGCCCTTCAGAATTTGTAGATTATTTAATTCAATATATGGACATACATTTGTTTACACTATTTCCTAAAATGGAAGATGCTAAAACTGCGGATGCTATTATAGAATTGTTTAGAAAAAGAGAGAATTTAGATATTTTTAATAAAAAAGGAATATACATATATATTAGAGAAATAACTGATCAAAGTACTCCTCAAATTACCAAAGTTATTAAAAAAATGAAAAAAACTTACAAAAAATTATTGTCTCAATATGTTGAGCATGGTTATGTAAGTATGGCACTATAAATCTTTTTTTAATCTATATTTATATCCAAAGTATAACTTATGGATTTTTCACAAATTAAGCTGTTTGGTAACAAAAAATTCTCTGATCTTTTAAAAGAAATTCACGTTAATCAAAAAGATAAAGAAGCCCAACTACGTTCACTAATTGAAGGTTTAAAACCCTTAATCACATCACCAGGTGAAGCTACTATGATTGTACCCCTAATAAAGGAATACATGGAATTAGCGATTAAAAACGATGATCATTTAATAAAAATGGCTAGTGTTGTACAGCGTGCATTAAATAGTAAAGCCGCTGATAGTGATGAACTTTTAACTGATGCTGATAAGGAAATGTTATTTTCAACTCTACAAGAATTAGATACTAAAGTTGAAGATATTGAAGTAAAATCGGAATTAGTTCAAATTGAAAAAGTAGCTAATGGCTAAAAATTATCCTACATTAGGGAATTCTGCTATAGCAACTCCAACGATAGCTCCTAACGTTGGTAATGCTAATTCTATTTTTTCTGCTCGTGTTGTTGATGTTAATCTAGAACCTTCTTCAAACCCATTATCTTTATTTCAAATTAGTAATGGTTGGGGTTCTATTGGTGCTATTCGTTTTGAATCTTTAGATAAGAATTCAAATACTAACAATCAAATTACAACTCAAGCTAGTATAGCATATCCTATGGATATTAATTTTAAAAAAATCCCTACATTAGGGGAAATAGTTTTTATATTACAAGGTCCTTCTTATAAACAATTAACTACAGGTAATTCTGATTCTTCTCAGTTTTATTATTTAAGTGCTATATCCATATGGAATAAAAACCATTTAAATATGTTACCTCCTACTTCAGAAACTTCTAAAGATACTGATACTGTAGATAATACAAGTGTTTCTGAAGGTATTTCCAACAACCCCGAAACACAAGTAGAAGAACCAATTCCAGGAAAAACTTTTAAAGAAGAGGCTTATATTAGAAATTTATATCCTGTAGAGGGGGATGTAATATTAGAAGGAAGATGGGGAAATTCACTTAGATTTAGTTCTACGGCAATTCATACATCAGAAAGTAAAGATACAGAAAGTCCTTGGAGTGGAGAAGGTAAAAATGGATCACCTATTACTATTTTAAGAAATGGTCAATCAACATCAGATCAAAGTGCTTTTAATAATTGGTTTCCAATATATGAAGATATTCAAGGAGATGCAGCATCAATTTATTTAACAGATGGTCAAGCAATACCAATTTTATTAGGTTCTGATAACTTTGATTCATTTGGTGTTGATGCTACTCCTCAAATTAATACTACTGCTTTAGTTCAAGAAGTACCAGTTGAAAATCCTAATAGATCAAATAAAGAATTAGATAATATAGATGTTAAATTTGATATAGTAAATGAAGAACCTGATATATCAAATGATATTAGAACTACATTATTAAATAGTGTAAGTGGTAATCCACAAACAGGTGTGTTTAATTCTGAAGCAGATGCAAAACAACAAGAATTAGAAAATGAACAGTTAAGAGAACAAGAAGAAAGAGCATTTGGTGATGGACAAAAAACAAGACAAGCTAGAAACAGAGAACTTTCTTCAACAGGAGGAACAATAGATTTATAAATAATGGCCAAAGATATCCCATACAAACCAGTATTTCCTTACACTGGAAAACAAATTATAATTGATTCTGATAGAGTTACTCTTAATTCTAAAGATGATATGACTTTTTTAATTGCAAAAAAAGCAGTATCAATTTCATCAGGGGGTACAGTAAACATAGATAGTGAAGGAATGACCATTATTAATTCACCTAAAATAAAACTCGGATTAAATGCTGAACATCCTTTAGTATATGGAGATGTTTTAGTAGAATTATTAACTACTTTTTTTGGTTTTTTACAAGATAATGTTGCCCCTGGATTATCTGCAGCAAGTATTGAAGATTCACCTGTATTAACAGTACAACAGGCAGGACAAAATCTTACTGCAGGTGTTCAAAGAGCACAAAAAGAGTTAGCAGATGTTTTATCAAAAACTAATTTTACTGATTAATTACTATGGCTGAAAATAAAGTATTGGCAATGGTTTTAGCTGCAAAAAGAACTTTAACTAAGTTTGCAGTTGAATTAGATAAAGCAACACTTAAAATGGTGTATGGGTTTGGTCAAGATAAAATTCAAAATGAACTTGTAAGATTAGAAGAAAAGAAAAAAGCAAACGAAGAACAAGGGTTTAATTTTATAGGTGATGAAGATGCAACTACTCGTGCACGAGCAAGAGAAGCTTTTGATGGTAGTGGTAAAAAAATTATATCAAAAGATGAATATGAGGATACAAATCGAGAAATAGGAAACCAAAGACAAAAATCATTAAAATCGGTTTCTAACCCCCTTAAAAACCCCGGAATAGTTCCTATAGTATATCAAGTTCAAAGGATAAATTCTTTTAATTTATGTAATCCTTTTACTTTAGGTGTTCAAGCTGCCTTCCCTCCAGGTAGTCCTGTTGCCAATGGTATACAATCTGTTCAAGGTAAATTAAAACAGATACAAGATATTTTTAGAAATTTTACTTTAATAGGAGGAACTAAAACTGCAACCGCCCAATCAATTCCTTTTCCTATAAGAGAAGGAGAAATGATTTTTAGTATAGCTTCTCCTGAGGTTATTCAACCTGGAACTACAGTTTATATTCAACAAACAGATGATAAAACTATATTTACTAATATGGTAGGTGTAGTAAAATCAAATAGTACTGAAGCTGCTACTATAGCTCCCTCACTTGGAACTGTTTCTGCTTTAGACACTTCCTTTAGAAATTCCCCAGATATAAATTCAGCATTTGGAGGTTTATCATCAGCAACAGATTTTAGTACTAATTCAGGTGGAACAATAGAGGATAGTTCTTTTACTGGATTTGATCTTGGTGGTTTACCTAGAAAAGCTAGAAGAAAATTAAAGAAAAAAGGATTATCAACTAATATTAATATAGAAGGAGCTAGTCAATTACAAGGTTCTTCTTTTGGCAATAGTGGAGTAGGAGATTTTGACCAGGATGGGATTGGTAATGATATTGATATTCAACCACTTAAAAATAACCCAAACGATTTTAGTAAGTTTGCTCCAAAAACAGAAACTCTTCAATACGTTATAGAAATTCAAAGATTTGAACCCTTTGATCCTCCTACTCAAAAAACTAAAGCAGGTAATACTGTTTTAGATGATGCAGGTGAACCAGTTTTAAGAACTTTTAGTAATTGGCAGTTTGAATATGAAGCTCAACAAATTACTGATGTAAAAAAATTAGCAGAAGAACTTGAATCTATAACAGTTGCATTAAGAGATTTAGGTGTTAATGATTTAATAATTGCTTTAAATCGTCTTCCCTCAAATTTCTTAGGATTAGGTAAATTACAAGATGCAATGCTTGAAGTAGCAACATTTATTGATGGTAAAGTAGTTCCCGCGGCAAATTCATTAGCAGATGAAACTAGTACAGCTGCCCAAACACTTTCAGGTGGACTTACGTCACAAGAAGTAATAAGACGTTCTAGAATATTAGGTGATTTTTATGCTAAATTATTACCTATACTTAATTTTGATTTATCTTTAGAAAATATATTTGAAAAACAAATAAAAGATATAAATAAAACCTTAAGAGGAGTAATACCTTATGAACAATTAGCAAAAATAGTAAGAGCAGTTGAAAAATTTGTTAGATTTGTTGTTAAAATAGTTGATTTTATAATTGCTATATTACAATTTTTAAATACAATTATAAAAGTATTTTTAGTTGTAGCTAAAGTATTAACAACAGTAATAAAAGTAATTAAAGCAGTAGCTATAGTATTACCTGCTATATTTTTAACTGCTGGGATTATAGCAGCTTTCCAAGATATTATTGAAAAAGTTAGCCAAGGATTAGATACAGCTACTGCTATATTAAAAGAATTTTCCGAAGCTTTAGATAAAATGATTGCAAGTTTACAATTTCTTAGAGGGTGGTTATTAATATTAGCAGGAGAATTAGGAAATCTTGCTCAAACACTTGAAACATGTGCTTCTTTAAATGGAAGAATAGATGTTACTGGAACTTTTCAAGGACTAATTTCAGCTGCAACTGGCTTGCCATTCCCTGATAATCAAGTAAGAAGTGATGTAAAATCAAATTTCGAATTTTATTCTAATTTTGATCCATTTGGAAATGGTCAAGCTCAATCTTCAGGTTCTAATTTTGGTGAAACTTTAATTACTACTGCTGATGGTTCTATAATAGTACTTGATGGTACTGTATGGGGGTTTGATCAAAATGGAAATATTGTATTTGGAGGTGATTTAGTTTCATTATCTACTGGAGTAAATTTTGAAGAAACAAGGGGTCAAAAATTTAGAGAAAATTTAAGAGAAAATTTTACCTTTTATACTTTTAATAAATTTAAAGGTCCTGATTATGAACAATTAGTTCAAAATCTTCAAGCACAAAGTATTGAATCATATGCTCAAACTGTAGAACAAATTAGACAAGAAACACCTACAGATAGATTTGGTAATTTTCAGGAAGTTTATTTAGGTTATACTATTAGAATTGAAGAAGAAAAACCAATACAAGATACAGCTAAAGGTGAAAGTAATTTAACTAGAAGAAGGGGAGTTGCTTTTGATTTTGAAGGTAAATTAGTAGCATCATCAGATTTAACTTTTAGTGATGATTTAAATCTTATAGTAAATGAAACTAAATTTAGAATAAAAAGAAACATTGATCAAGGTATTATTGGTGTAGGAACCTTAGATAATCAAGATTTCCCAGATGATGATGCAATTAAATTAGCTGAAACTACTGGAGCTAATCCTTTAGCAATTAGTAATATAAAAGCACAAGCAAATAATAAAGCTGCTAATGATATAAATTCATCTAGCGGTGGTGTTGATCCTACTCCTGTAGAAATGAGAACAGGTAATGTTCCTTTTCAAGAAGCCAGTGGTGAACCAGCTAGTATAGTTGCTAATCAATCTTCACCAAATAAAACAATTAACCCATCCCAATTAATCCAACAACCATTTTCTGAATTTATAGAAGAAAACCCATCATTAAAGAAAATGCAAGATACTTTTCAATTACTTCAAGGTGCAAGTATGTCTCAACTTTCAGATATTATGTCTGAACCAGGAGTATTTAATTTAAATGGTGAAGAATTAGCTGAAAAACTAAAAAATAATATAATTGGTGCAATTAATCCTAATCCTGAAAAAATAGAAGAAATTAAAAATAAAACTGAAATATGGTTAGAGGCATTAAAAAAACAAACTAAAATTGATTATGAACAATTAACTTTAGGTTTGCATCCAAAAGCAAGAGCTAAATTTAAACCGTATGAAGTATATTATGATGAAATAGAACAAGAAGAATTAGAAAACTGGATTAAATTTTTACTTTCTAAAAAATATACTGAAGAAGAGATTCAAGCAGGTATAAGAGAAGAAGAATTACGTGATGAATATAAAATCAAATTTAACGTAAAAGGTAAAAGAGGAAGAATAATAAAAGTCCAAATAGCAAGAAGAAATCAAAGATTAAGAAGTAAATTAAAATAATAAAAATTGAGTAAATAAATATTTATAATCATGAAAATAGAAGCTTTTAGAACAATAATTCGGGAAGAAGTAAGAACTGTAATTAAGGAAGAATTATCTTTAATTATGAGTACTCCTATTACTGAAAATAAAATAGTAAAGAAGCCCGTTGTAGAACAAAAAACAAAGAAAAAACAAACTTTTTCTGAAATTGTTAATGAGGAAAAACAACCACAACAACCTCAAAAACCTACTAAACCACTATTTGAATCAAAAGATCCTTTAGCACAAATATTAAATGAAACTGCTGCTGCTGGAGAATGGAGATCTTTAGGAGGTGGAGATTTTACTGCTCAAAACGCAGTAGGTTTTAATGGGGGGATGCCTCAACAAGAAACAAAAGTAGTTGAATCAGTAGAACAAATGTCTACTTCAAAGACCTCTGATATAAATCAAGTATCAATTGATGCTGTTCCTGATTTTTCAGGAATGATGGATAAGTTTAAAGAAGAAGGTAAATTATAATGGCTTACATAGTAAGGAATGTTGATGTATTAGATTTAAAACCAAGTACAGGGGTTGGAATTTCTATCCCTTTTGATGGTCAAACAGGTATTAATACAACTTTTACAACAACAGCTGCTATAAAATCTAATTTAATAAATTTTCTTTTAACAGGTAAGAGAGAAAGAATAATGAATCCTGGTTTTGGTTCAGGATTAAGAGGAGTAATTTTTGAACAAGTAACTGAAGATACTTCTGCAGTTATAGAAGATTTAATTAGAGGAGGAATTGAAGCATTTTTTCCTCAAGTTATAATAGAGTCTTTAGATATAGTTCTTACTCCTAATACTGGAACTATTAATATATATTTAAAGTATACAATAATTAACACCAATATTGAAGATGAACTTCAATTAAATTTAAACCTGCAAAATGCCACAAGCTAAAAATATACAATATCTTAATAAAGATTTTGATACTCTAAAACAAAAATTAATAGAGTTTGCTGAGATATATTATCCTAGCACTTATAATGACTTTTCAGAAGAATCTGCAGGTATGATGTTAATAGAGATGGCATCATATGTTGGTGATGTTTTATCTTTTTATACTGATAATCAAGTTCAAGAAAATTATATACAATTTGCTAAACAAAGAGATAATTTATTAAGTTTAGCTTATTCAATGGGATATCAACCTCAAGTAACTAATGCTTCTACTACAGATGTTGAAATATTTCAAACAATCCCATCAACCACATCACGTGGTACAGTTCAACCCGATTGGAATTATGCTTTAATATTAGAAGAAGGTGCACAACTTCAGTCTGCTAATAATACTAGTGTATTTTTTTATATAGAAGATAAAGTTGATTTTACAGTATCAGGAAGTGCTGATCCAACAGATATATCTGTTTATTCTACTAATGCTGCTAACCAGCCAAGTTTTTATTTATTAAAAAAGAAGGCTAGAGCAGTATCTGGTAATTTACAAACAACTACTTTTTCATTTACAACACCACAAAGATTTTCTACAGTAGAAATTACTGATAATAATATTATAGAAATAATAAAATGTACAGATAGTGATGGCCACCGTTGGTATGAAGTTCCTTACTTAGCACAAGAAACTATTTTTAATCCAACTTCAAATATAGCAGCAAATGATCCAAATTTATACCAATATAATGAGACAACTCCTTATTTATTAAAAATTGAAAAGGTACCTAGAAGATTTGTCTCAAGATTTAAAGCTAATAATACTTTAGAATTACAATTTGGCCCTGGAGTTTCATCTAATCCAGATGAAGAAATAATCCCAAATTCGGATAATATAGGTTTAGGATTACCTTATGGAGTTGATAAGCTAACAACAGCGTATGATCCATCAAATTTTTTATATACTAAAACTTATGGATTAGCACCTTCAAATACTACATTAACAATAGAATATTTAACAGGAGGAGGAGCAGAATCTAATGTACCTGCTCAATCATTAACAATTCTAACTTCAGGAAATACAACATTTTTTGGAAATAATTTAGATGCAACTTTATCATCAACAGTTCAGGCATCATTAGCATTTAATAATTTAAAACCAGCTATAGGAGGAGGAGATGGAGATACAAATGAAGATATAAGATTAAATTCTTTAGCACAGTATCCTACACAATTAAGAACTGTAACTAAAGATGATTATATGATTAGAGCTTTATCATTACCATCTAAATACGGAGTAATATATAAAACTTATATAACACAAGAAAGTGATATTTTAAATAATAATACAACCTCATTTAGTGATTATAATGATAATACTTTATGTTTATATATTTTATCTAAAAATAATAATGGGTTACTTACATTAGCTGATCCTGCTTTAAAACAAAATTTAAAAACATATTTAGCCGAATATAGAATGGTTACAGATGCTGTAGCTATTAAAGATGCTTTTATAATTAATTTAGGAATAAACTTTGATGTTATTATGCTTCCTAATTTTAATAATAGAATAGTATTAAATGAATGTATCAATGCTTTAAAAGTATATTTTGATACAGATAAATGGCAAATTAATCAACCTATTTTAATAAATAATGTTAAAAATATTTTAGATACAGTTGAAGGAGTACAAACAATTAAAAATTTAACTATTGTAAACAAATCAGGTTCTTCTTCGGGATATTCTGAATATGCTTATGATATAGAAGGAGCTACAATAGATAATGTACTTTACCCTTCTTTAGATCCTAGTATATTTGAAGTAAGATTCCCAGATATTGACATTCAAGGTAGAGTAGTAACAAATTAAAAAATAAAATGGCTGTATATAAACTATTTTCTGAACAAGACACTTTTTTAAGGTCACAATACCCAGCTCAAAATACTGGTAGAGATGAAGTTTTAGAAATTTCTAATATTAATGGTATAAACCAATTATCATCGGCTCAAGGTGATTTACCTGCTGTAAACCGTGCGTTAATTCAATTTAAAAATGCGAGTATAAACGATATAGTTACTAATACAATAGGTTCTACGGCTTATAAAACTAATTTAAGATTATACTTAGCTACTGCGGGAAATTTACCATTAGATTACACAATAGAAGCATTTCCAGTTTCACAAAGTTGGGATATGGGTACAGGAAGAATAGCAGATGATCCAAAAACTGATAATGGTTGTTCTTGGACTTTTGCAGGAGAATCAGGTTCAAATAGATGGACAACAACAGGTTTTGCTGATTATGTTACAGCTTCATTTGGATCAGAAGCAGGAGGAAGTACTTGGTATACAGGTTCAACTGGAACATTTAGTGGAGTTTTATTATCAACTAAATCAAGTCAAAGTTTTGATTATACAAGTGATAAAGATATTAATATGCCCGTAACTGATACTATTAGATTATGGCTTACAAGTTCCGCTCAAAATTTAGAAAATAATGGGTTTGTTTTAAAATTAAATGATTCAATTGAATTTGGAACTGATTATGTTAGTACAAATTTCTTTTCAATGGATACACATACAATTTATCCACCTTCATTAGAATTTAAATGGGATGATTCAATAGTTGATGGTTATTTCTTAACAGGATCTGGTACAGGATCCGTAGTAACTTCTAGTGCTTTTATTTCTAAATTTACTAATTTACAATCAACATTTGAAGATTCAATGATATTTGATTTTGAAGTAAAAACAAGAGATATATTCCCTGCTAGGTCATTTCAAACTCAATCCGTATATTTAAACACTAAATTACTACCAACTTCTTCTTATTGGGCAATTAAAGATGCTAAAACTGGAGAAATGGTTATTAATTTTGATACAAATTATACTAAATTAAGTATGAATTCAAGTTCCAATTACTTTAAAGTTTATATGGATGGGTTAGAACCAGAAAGATATTATCAATTAATGTTAAAAACAGTAGTTGGAAGTGAAACTATTGTTCAGGATTCAGGTACAAATTATTTCAAAGTTGTAAGATAATGGCAAATCAAGAATTAAAATTAAATAAAGCGGTATTTGGTAAAGTTTCCTATCCACAAATAGTAGACACTGAATTTAGACAATTAGTTCAACCAAATGAAGTAACCCCAGATTTAGAACCTTTAACTGTAACACAGTTTTTTGAAGAATATAATAGACTATTTTTTGATATTCCCCAAAGTGGTGAAATTGGTTCACATACTGAACTTGTGACACGAAGCTCAAGTTATGTTGGGATAACAAATCAATCTCCTGAAATGCAAGCTTTAATTGATGAAATAAGTGATTTAAGAATCCAATTACTATCAGCACAACAAGAAGTAATTAACCTATCTACCACAGTATAAAATATGGAAACTAGTAGTGTTGCATTTAACCCCTCATTAGATTATGTAAATCAAGATTATTCTAATCAAGATATTACTTTATTAAATGAGTATGAGATTGTTAGAAATTTTGGTGCCAACCAAGATGTAGTTGAATATTATGTATATTCCGCTGACAATTCTCTTATTGCGGCTAATTATGATTTTAAAAATTATAACACTCAACAAACATCAGAAGATACTAACTTATATGATACAATATATCTAGATCCTACTGAAGATGTAAAAAGTGCTGGTTATGATGTAGGAGAGTACAACGTTAATTATTTTTTCTATAGAACTTTATTTTTAAGTAATTTTGAAACTAGATTTTATATAAAAGAAATTTCATCGGATAGAACCGAAATAAAAATTTCTACAAATAATGTTTCATATAACGCTTTAGGTACTTCATATTTAAATTATATTGCTTCAAAACAAGCTAAAAGTTTTTATTCTGATTTTCTTTTAAATTTTGGAAATAATAATACTTTAATAGGAGTAAATAGTTTACTTGATACTGAAGATGAAATTGAACCTAGTTTATTTATTAAACTATATGAACCCCTCCCATCAGGATATAATATAAAGGATACTTTATGGATAGTAGAACAAGTTTCTGATCCTTATTCTTTTAATGTAAATATAGAATTTACAGCTGATGAAGTAGAAGAAAAAGTATATTTAAGAGGTCCTAATACTAATGTAGAATTAAATGAAAAAACAAATTCTACATCTGAATATTTTAATGCAAGTACTATATTAGATACTTCATTAACCTCTTCATTTCAACAATTACAATCAATACTAGAAGAAAAAAGTGTACATATTAATATAGATTATGATTATTATAATCAATTTGTTCATTTTTCTTCTGCTTATGATAGATTAGAAAATTTTAAATATAAGTTAAATACAATCCAAAGTTATCAAAGTGATATTAATTCTTTAAAAGGATTAGATGCTTTAACAGATCCAACTTATATATCAGCTAGTGAAGCTACTATTCAACAAAATATAGATACAGTAATTAAACAATTTGATGGATATGAATATTTCCTTTATTTTAATTCTGGTTCTAAATCTTGGCCTAAATCCGGATCAAGTACACCTCCATTTTCAAATGAACCTATAAACTCAGTACCTGCTTTAACTTGGTATGGTACAACAGATGAATCTAGTGGTTATTATGGAGGACAAATACTTTCAGCTTCATTATATGATGAAAGTAATATGGATTATATTTGGAATCAACTTCCAGCTTATATAAAAGAAGATCCCCAAAATTCAACTTTAAGTTTATTAGTTGGTATGATGGGTCAAAGTTTTGATTCTGTTTGGACTTATTCAAGAGCAATTACAGATTTAAAAGATGCTGATAATCGTATTGATTATGGTATATCTAAAGATATGGTTGCTGATGCTCTTCGTTCTTTAGGTATTAAATTATATACTAGTGATAGAACAAATGCAGATATATATGAAGCCTTTTTAGGATTAACTCCTTCAGGATCATTAACACCATCTACGGGTTCACAATTAGTAACTAATTATATTTCTGCTTCAAATGATGTAAATACATTTGATGATTTAAATAAAGAAGTATATAAAAGAATTTACCACAATTTACCTTATTTACTAAAAACAAAAGGTTCTCATAAAGGTTTAAGGGCCTTATTAAATTGTTTTGGTATTCCAAACACAATATTAAGAATTAATGAATTTGGTGGTGACCAAAAATTTACTGCAAATGTAAATCAGTCTATAGAGCAATTTGCTTATAGTTTAAATACTAATCCTCTAAATTTAACTTCTTCAATTTCACATAGTGCTGTTGAAGTACCTTGGTTGCCTGCTATACAATCTGTAATTCCTGTATGGAGTCAAATTGACGTAGATTGGAATGTAATAGAAGGTTGGTGGAATGGAGATTTAGCGAGTAGTGCTGTACCAGATAATATAGAATTTAGGTTTAAAACAAAAGGTATTCCTAATTCATCTCATTATACTCAATCAGTCTTTCAAATTAATTCAGGATCTAATACTCAATTTGGTATTCAATTATTATATCCTTCATCCTCTAATGCTGCTTATGGAAGTGCTAAATTAAACGAAATTCATTCAGTTTATGGTGAATTAAGATTTATAATGTCTGGTACACAAGGGTATGCTAAAACAGATCCTATATATTTACCTTTCTTTAGTCAAAGTTGGTGGAATGTATCTTTAGCTAGAGCAACTGGAAGTATATTTTCAAATGTTTCTAGTTCTAATAATGAATATACTTTAACAGCTAAAAGTAGTGATTACGATGGTATAGATGGTACTTATATTACTTATCAAGGATCTTCAAGTTTAGCTATTGATGGTTCAACGTCTTCATCTTATAATAATGCTTGGAATGAATATTTATTTAATTCTGGAAATACAGTTTTACATGGGTATTTAGGAGGAACAGGTAGTAATAATCATATAGCTCCTGATACAGGTTTATTTGATGGGTATTTTCAAGAATTTAGATATTGGAATACTATTTTAAGTGAATCCCAAATAAATCAACATACACTTAATCCAAGATCAATTGTATCCCATGATCCAACATCTTCATATTTTAATTTATTATATAGATTACCTTTAGGAAGTGAATTAGAAAATTCAGGATCAAATGGAGATAATACAATTCATTCAGTACATCCTGCTGCTACAGGTTCTGTTACACCTACAGCTTCATTCTTAGGAACAGGATCATCAACAGTTTCTTATGGTGTAATTAAAAACTTTACAACAAATAGTTTTGAACCTGAAAATTATTATTCCTTAAAAGTAGCTCCTAATATGGGAGCTTATAATGCAGTTGATGATAAAATTAGAATTACTAATAACCCAATTACATCAGGTTCAACATTATCCCCTTATACTTCTATTCAAGAAAGACTTCAAAACCCTTATACTTTAAACACTAATAATCTTGAAGTAGCATTTTCACCCCAAGATAGTATAGATAAAGACATAGTTGATCAGTTAGGATATTTTAATATTGATGATTATATAGGTGATCCTAAATTAGCAGAATCCTCATCTTATCAACCCCTAGAAGAATTAAAAAATTTTTATTTTCAAAAATATACTAAACAGGCTAA
>Ga0181389_1000700_pt1 | contig 13555 bp, 9 predicted proteins | sample 12SPOviralmetaG_FD_130121 | JGI IMG/M metagenome (GOLD analysis project Ga0181389, IMG submission 130121) | Marine viral communities from the oligotrophic San Pedro Time Series (SPOT) site, San Pedro Channel, CA, USA - 12 SPOT_SRF_2010-06-29 | ecosystem: Environmental > Aquatic > Marine > Strait...
AAAATAGACTTCTTTACCTTCCATCATTAATTTTTCACAAAAGTGTAAAGCTTGTTTTATAGCATCCTTATCTAATGCTATATAAATTTTTTTAACATAAGAAGTAACTATTTTTTTCATTAAGTTACTTTGAATATTTTTCCCTAATAAAGGTATTGCATTTCGTTTAATAGCAATGGCATCAAATAACCCTTCACACAAAATAATTGGTAATTTCCAATTAACCATGTATTCATTAGGGATAATATCTCTACTAACTGATGGGTTCCTATATTTTATATAAGGTTCTGTTTCAAAAGACCTTGCAGTAAAATAATTTAAACCCCCATCTTTATCATAGGTAGGGATTATAATCATATTATTATAATTTCCTTTTTCAGCATATCCAATATTATATTTTTTTATATCATCGTCTGTAATATTTCTTCTTTTTAAATAAGCTAATGCATGTCTTGTAGTTATATTACTGGTGTTTGGAGAGTTTAAACTAATATATTCATCTGGGAGTTTTAGTGTATTAGTTACTTTTTTAGTATAAGTTTTATTATAATTGGTTTTACATAATGAATTTACTTCATCTAATTTACCTTTACTTGCACCTGCTTGTTTTAATAAAATATATAATGATTTACCTTTTTTATTACATACCCAACAATGCCAAGGATTATGGCCCTCTTTATTCTCAGTAAAATTTACCTCTAATTTAGGTTTATGGTGATTGCAATATGGGCAAGTATATGCCATATTACCCCTAGCGGTTCTTTTCCCACTACCCAATATTGAGTTAGCTAAACTTACTAGTAATTGATTTACCATTTATTTAGTAATGTTTTTAATTTCTTTTGCTATTTTTTTAATTTTAGCATTATTAGGATGATTATTATAACTGTGAGATTTATATTCTACACACATAATAGGTTCTTTTAATTCTTTAGCAATATATAACCTATGCATACCGTCTAAAACCCTTATTACTTTTCCTTTCCAAGTAACTATTTGTATAGGAGAAAAGGATTTTATATCTTTTTTAGTTATTTTTTTTAAATTAGGTATTATAAAATTAAATCTAAAATTTTTAGCTAATAAAGTAGAATCCATTAGTTTAGGTTTTTCAACAGTAAATTTATCAGTATTATTTATAAAAATCATTCCAGCTTTCCATGTTGTTTTATGTCTTAAATCATAATGAAATAAACGTACTGGGAGTTGATTGTAATTAAAAATTAAATAGGGGGCGGCCCAAGGATATACTTCTTCTAGTAAATTATATATCTTTGATAACTTCTTATAAATTAAGTAGTTTTCACCCATCTCTTTCATAACCTACAATATACACTAAACTTCTTTAATTTCCACAGGATTTTTAAATTTAATATCTTTTAAATCTTTTGTAAAAAATTTACCTAAAATATTATCATTAAAAAATTCATCTGGTTTTTCTAATACTTGATAAAGCATTTGGTATTTAACTTCAAAATATGTCATTGATTTTTTATCAGGACACATTCTTAAAATTGTACGTTCAAATTCATCTTTTTTACCTTCTAAAAGTAGTTGTTTAATATCTTTTTGGGAACCATAATAGTTTATCCAATCTGATTCTTTAACTTCTAATTTATAGGTAGGACGACGTCCAACAATTCCAGTTAATGCCGCTAACTCTTTTTTACCAAGTCGCTTTTTTTTATTATGAAATAAGACCTTTTTCCCTATGTAAGATTTTTTAGTAGGTTGGTGTGTAACTATATAAACGAAACCGAATGTATTTTCTGGGAATTGAGTGATATCTCCTATTGTGTGTTCTTTATAGGTCCAACTCATATATTTGTTTTAACGTTAGTAATACATATCGGGGATTTTATTAAACCCAATATTTTAAAATTTAATTAAATTAAAACTCTGACAATTTTCAGTAACTATTCTTTTAAAATTTAAAGGAAGACTTTGGTCATTATATAATTCTAAAAACAACTTTTTAGATAATTCTCTTTTACCTATATACCAACTAGAGAATGCTTTTTGAAATTTAAGAGCATAATCACCAGGGTAATTAATATCAAATTTTAGTGGTTTTCCTATTGATTTATTAATATGTTTTAATCCTAATTGAGCAAACATATAGGAATCAACCCATTCTTTTTTATTACTATACCATAAACTAGCATGATAATAAGCTTCAGGTCTAGTAGGTAAATATGCAATGGCTAATTTTAACTGTCCTATTTCAAATCCTTCTCTACGTTTAGTATTATGTAATTGTTTCCATGTTTTTAAAAAACAATTATATGCTAATTCTTTTTCTGTATCATGCCAAAGTTCTGCTGCTCTTAAAAAATAAGATGTAGCTGCTGCGCCTTGGCCTATTTTTTCATATTCTTCACCCAATAAGGCATTTATCATTGGATCTCTTGGAGAATTTATGTAATTATGTAAATATTCTTGTAAATTACTCATTTTCCCATTCTAATTTAGTTAATACATCAAAAGGCATTTTTAAAGCATAAGCAGCATTATCCTGAAATCCATATGTAATTATAAGATTATCATCCTTAATAGCAAGTCCTGTGTTGAACTCAATCATAGCATCCATAAATTTAAAGGGTTTTGAAATAGATTTTAAATTCCAATCTTTATCCCAAACTAAAAATCTATGGTAATAATGAGCATCCTTATGGTACCCAGGGTGATGATAAAAATTAACTTCATGAGTTATACAAATTCTATCTTCACCAAAAGGAATAACTGGAGAGCTTCCTCTTAACCCATAAGGACCTTTAAATTTATCTTCTTTTTGAATAACTGATTCGCATGAAATAATGTCTAAAACCCCTTGTTGCACCTTTTGAGTTGATTTATCATCAGGATTAACTTTAACTATTTCAACAGGATTAGCCCACCTCATAAAATGAAATGGCATATCTATAATAGGCATCCAATTTTTTTCTAAATAAGTGTGAGGAGTTACTTCTATTCTATCTCTAGATGTTTCTTCACATTTATCTTTAGTCCAATTAACTTTACAAAGTTCCATTCTACCTTCACCATCATTTTTTACATCTCTTCTTACTCCGCAAATATATAATTGTTTATCCCATTTAAATAATCGTGCATCTTCTAAACCAATAAATTCCCAAACAGGTTTGATATCATGTTTAGATGTATCTATTTTTTGGTAAGTTTCAACTTCTAGAGTATTAGAATTAAGTTTACATAAATAATTACCTGTTCTTAATTTAATATCATCTTCGGGGTTTAGATAAGATAATGTACCCCATTTACAGTAAAAATTTTGGTTAAATTCAGCGTGGTATAACGTATAATGTACATGCCTAATATTAGCTATGATATCACCGTTATCATCGATAAAAACACAGACATTACATAGACCTGTGCCATCGGTTTCATGTCCAGGTATTATAAGAGGAGTAATAGTTCCTCCATTTTTTAAAACTAATTTTGCTAGATTATTAATCAAGTTGTTTTAATTTAGAACCCAAATATAATGAATTTTAATTGTAAATCCTAATAACTTTACTAAGAAAAAGTTAATACTTCATCATTATTACTAGATTCTAATTGTAAAGTAATATTTTCTGATATTGCTTCTTTACTTTCATCAACAGAACCTGTTATCCAACTAAAAACTATTTCTTTAAATTCAGGAGTATTTGCATAATTTATAAAGTCGGATTCAGAAATATTAGTAGTATCTAAATAATCCTCCCCCACATACAAAGAACGAAAACTACCGCTGTTACCTTGCATTTTCCAATTTACTTTATATATTACATTATCAAAAGAACCGCTACTTTTTAGAGCTTCCATTGATTTTATTGATTGTGTGTATGTTATAGCCATAATTTAAAAATTTTTTTAATCAAAAGTTGTTGCATCATATAATCTATACTTTAATTTTAAAGTTATACTTGTTACTGTAGATGGTAATTGATCACCTGTTTTCTTATTAAGAGTTGTTGCCGTGTTAGTTTTATAACTTCTTGTTGTAAGTGGAATATCTCTTGAAACAAAACCATAAGTTGGATTTGTAGGAGCAGATGTTAGAACTTCATTTATTCTTGCCCCAGGAAGTGTCGATATAGTAGCATTCGCTTGAGTATTACTTGCTTGTCTAACATCAAAACTTTGGTTACCACTTACAGCTCCTGTTCCTGTATATTTTATCATCCAGTCCGATTCTGTAACTATAATTGCTTTGTTTGTTCCAGGAGCTGATATTAAAGTATTACCTAATGTTCCATTAAGTTGTGATCTTGTAAATGTCCATGTTCCTTCTTGCTCTCCTCTTACAACATTACCATCTGGATCAACTGCTAAGGTAGCTAAAGTATCGTGGGATGATGCTTGGTTGCTTTGGTTTGGATTTAAAGCTGATGTTGTTGTAACTGATGTAGAATCAAAATCATTTAATTCTAAACTTTTTATTATATTAGTATGTTGAGTATCAGGTGATAATACTATTGTTTGGGTAGAGAGTTTACCTAATGTTAATGAAGTTGTTGTAGTATATTCTCCAGACCTTGCGTAAAGTTGTAGAAGATCAATATCACCTACTCTAAGATCCATTTCACCACTATCATATGTATTTCCAGGATAATTACTTACTTGTTCTAAACGAATTTGACCAGTAGCGGCAGTATTACTATTGTTTGGAAATGTAAAATTTAACTTTGGAGTATAAGATGTGGATGATGCGTTTGTATTCTCTAAGTGGAGAAAAGGAGCTGAGGCACTTACATGAAGAGAAGAATCTGATAATAATGAACCACCTACACCCATAGATCCAGCAACAGTTTTTATTAATTTAGATGTATAAGTACTACCCATTACATCTTTTGTAGACATTAATAATGTAGCAACATCTCCAACTGTTGTGTTCTCTATTTGAACTTCTGCACCCCCAGCATTTACCTCTAAGGTGTTACCACTTTTAAATGATAAACTAGATTGACCAATTGCAGCACTTGAACCATTTGCTGTTAGAACAGCATCAGTACCAGTATCTCCGGTAATTGAAGTAAATCCTGATCCTGTAGCACCTTTTGTTCCTGTTGTACCTTGGGTTGCAGTACCAGTTCCACCTTGTGCACCTTTTGTTCCTGTTGTACCTTGGGTTGCAGTACCAGTTCCACCTTGTACACCTTTTTGTCCTTTAGTACCGGTTGTACCCTGAATACCTTGGATTCCTTGAATACCTTGTATGCCTTGAGTACCTTGGGTAGCTGTTCCTGTTGTACCTTGTACACCTTTTTGTCCTTTTTCACCTTTAGTACCTGTAGTACCCTGAGTGGCTGTTCCTGTTGTACCTTGTATACCTTGTGTACCTTGAGTAGCAGTACCAGTTGTTCCTTGAGCACCTTTTGTACCTGTAGTTCCTTGAGCACCTTTAGTACCTGTTGTACCTTGAGTAGCTGTTCCTGTTGTACCTTGAGCACCTTTAGTACCTGTTGTACCTTGAGTAGCTGTTCCTGTTGTACCTTGTACACCTTTTTGTCCTTTAGTACCTGTTGTACCTTGAGTGGCTGTTCCTGTTGTACCTTGAGCACCTTTTGTTCCTGTTGTACCTTGGGTTGCGGTACCAGTTGTACCTTGTATACCCTTTTGCCCTTTTTCACCTTTTGTTCCTGTTGTACCTTGAGTAGCTGTACCTGTTGTACCTTGTACACCCTTTTGTCCTTTTGTTCCTGTTGTACCCTGGGTTGCTGTACCTGTTGCACCTTGAGCACCTTTAGTACCTGTAGTACCCTGAGTGGCTGTTCCTGTTGCACCTTGAGCTCCCTTTGTACCTATAGTACCTTGAGTTGCCGTACCAGTTGTACCTTGTATACCTTGTGTACCTTGAGTGGCTGTTCCTGTTGTACCTTGTGAACCTCTTTGCCCTTTTGTACCTACAGTACCTTGAGTTGCCGTACCTGTTGTACCCTGAGCGCCTTTTGTTCCTGTTGTACCTTGGGTAGCAGTTCCTGTTGCACCTTGAGCGCCTTTTGTTCCTGTAGTACCTTGGGTAGCTGTTCCTGTTGTACCTTGTACACCTTTTTGTCCTTTTTCACCTTTTGTTCCTGTTGTACCTTGGGTAGCTGTACCTGTTGTACCTTGAGCACCTTTAGTACCTATAGTACCTTGAGTAGCGGTACCAGTTGTACCTTGTATACCTTGTGTACCTTGAGTAGCAGTACCAGTTGTTCCTTGAGCACCTTTTGTACCAGTAGTACCCTGGGTAGCTGTTCCTGTTGTACCTTGTACACCTTTTTGTCCTTTAGTACCGGTTGTACCCTGAATACCTTGGATTCCTTGAATACCTTGTATGCCTTGGGTACCTTGAGCACCTTTTTGACCTGTTGTTCCTTGTGTACCTTGTGTACCTTGGGCACCTTGAGCACCTTTTTGTCCTTGATCACCTGTAACAACAAAAGATGCTACAATAGCTTCTAAATTTGTTAAAGCATCTCCACCTTGAGCCTCTTCGGATACAGTTAATGTCCAATAATTACCACTATCAGTTGCACCTGTAATAGCAAATAAGATAAAGTCTGTGGCATCATCATCATCAGTTAATCTAACATGCCCATTTACAGCTGAGGAAGCATCTCTAATAGTTTTTAAAAAATCCCCTATATCTTCTCCACTTTTATCAAATTGACTTATATATAAAGTAGTAGCAGAAGTTTGTGTAGCATTGTTTAATCTTACACACCCAGTTGAAGGTGGGGTAGAAGTGGATGTTTCAAATAAATAAGCAAAAGATGCTCCACCAAAAGAACCATCTACACCTTGAGTACCTTGTATACCTTGAGTACCTTGAGCACCTTTTTGACCTGTTGTTCCTTGTATACCTTGTATGCCTTGAGTACCTTGAGCACCTTTTTGACCTGTTGTTCCTTGTGTACCTTGTATGCCCTGAGTACCCTGGGCTCCTTTAACACCATCTGTTCCTTGGGCTCCCTTAACACCATCTGTTCCTTGGGCACCTTTAACACCATCTGTTCCTTGAGCCCCCTTTGTACCTATAGTACCTTGAGTTGCTGTACCCGTTGTTCCCTGAATACCTTGTGTACCTTGTGTACCCTGAGCTCCCTTAACACCATCTGTACCTTGAGCACCTTTGACGCCATTATCACCTGAAAGTATAAATCCACAAAGATCTCCATCAGATAAAACAGCTCCACCACTTTCTGCAGTTGAAGTTGTTGCACCATAAATTCTTGTATTTGTACCAGTAGTACCATTACTAGTAATATTTAAAACAATAAATTTAGTGGGGTCAGAAATTTTATAAATACCTAGTTTTAAATTATTAGTACCAATTGAAGCTAATAAATTATCTATATCTACAGAATCTGAATTAAATTTACTTATATTTAAAAATGTGATATTAGAAGTTGAACTTGTAGATGAACCTAATTTAAATTCTCCTGAAGTCTGAGTACCTGGTGATGATGTAGTATACCCATCAAATTCTGATTTAAATAAAAATCCTGTCTCTCCAGTTATACCTTGCCCTCCTTGTAAACCTTGTATTCCTTGGGCTCCTTTTTCACCTTTTGTACCTGTTATACCTTGTATACCTTGTGTTCCTTGGGCTCCTTTTTCACCTTTTTGTCCTTTAGTACCAGTAGTACCTTGTATTCCTTGTGTACCCTGAGCTCCCTTAACACCATCTGTTCCTTGGGCACCTTTTGTACCTATTGTTCCTTGAGTTGCAGTACCTGTTGTACCTTGTATTCCTTGTGTACCTTGTATTCCTTGTGTACCTTGAGCACCTTTTTGACCTGTTGTTCCTTGTAAAGATAAATCGGTACGTGAACCTACAGTACCATCAGATTCAGCTACTAAAATATTAGTAGTAGTACCAGTAACTATATTTGAAATTCTTACACTACCCGAAACATCAAGTTCAACTGATGGGGGAGTAAGATACCATGGAGCATTTCCAACACCAACATTTGAACCTGAAACATAAAATGGATATAAATCATTTCCTGAATTATCTTCTAAATTAAATTGAATAGCTCCTCCGTTAATAGTATTTTGGATAAATGCTGTTGTTTCAGATAAACCAAATTGTACATAATCATTTCCTCCCTCTCCTGTAGTACTATTTTGGAATTTAATTTTGGAATTTATACTATCCTCTAATATATGAATATTAGCTTGTGGTTCACCGGTTAATTCACCAACACCTACATTCCCTAAATAATTTATTACAAATGCTTGATTTAAATCAGATCCGTTTTTTGTATTAAATATTAAATTACCACTAGTAGATGCTTTTTTCTTTCCTACTATGGAAGCGTATGTAGTTTGAGCATCTGAAGAATCATTGAAATCTAAATTTAATGATGATGTAACTCCACTAGTACTATTTGCTCTATATAGTGAAAGTTTTTTATCAACATCCCCTCCTACTGTTAAAATGTCTCCATCAAATGTTAAATTTGTTTCAGCATTTAAACTACCATCTCCTACAGCTGTAGTCACTCTATTATCGGCATCATTTGCTATAGTAGCAGGAGCTCCTTTTAAACCAGTTGTACCTTGTGTTCCTTGTGTGCCTTGTATGCCTTGTGCCCCTTGTGCTCCTTTAGTACCAGTTGTACCTTGGGTTCCTTGAATACCTTGTATGCCTTGAATACCTTGTATGCCTTGTGTGCCTTGTGTGCCTTGAGCTCCCTTTTCACCTTTTTGTCCTTTAGTACCAGTTTCACCTTTATCGCCTTGTGGACCTGAATCTGCAGCGACCCAATTTAATCCTCCAGCACCTGTAGAAGATAATACTTGTCCGGCAGTACCAGCATCACCATCTGAATCTTTTAAAGCACCTGCAATGTTAATATTTTCAACATAAGTGTAATTAGCAGTATCAGTAGTTATATCAGATCCTAAAACAAATGTATTACTATGAACTGCTTGATTATTTTCACCTCCTATTATATAGGCATATTGGGCCGTGGTATTGTTATTTTGACCACCTAAAATAGCATTATAACCTATAACACTAGCTACATCGCTAATAACATTATCTTTACCACCACCAATAAAACCATATGAATCTTGGATTTTATTTTTATATCCTCCACCTATAATACTATATGCTGATGCTGATAAATGGTTTTGATAACCACTTACAATACCCCCATGAAAAGATGTTGAACCTGAAATAGCATTTAATTGTCCAGCACCAATAAAACCATTTTGTGCATCTATTAAACCTGTAGATCCACCTGCTATTGTTGAATTAACTGCATTAGTTGATAAAATTGTATTAGAAGCACCACCCAATATTGAAGTATTGGATAAACCATCATTTGTTTGATTTTTACCTACGGTTAATTTGGCCTTTAATGTAGAAGAACCTGAAACAAGTAATTCATTTCCATCAAATGTAAGTGCTGCTTCAGCATTTAAACTACCATCTCCTTCTGCTGTTGTTATCCTATTAGCAGCATCATTTGCTATAGTAGCAGGAGCTCCTTTTAAACCAGTTGTGCCTTGTGTTCCTTGTGTGCCTTGTATGCCTTGTATGCCTTGTGCCCCTTGTGCTCCTTTAGTACCAGTTGTACCTTGGGTTCCTTGAATACCTTGTATGCCTTGTATGCCTTGTGTGCCTTGAGCTCCCTTTTCACCTTTTTGTCCTTTAGTACCAGTTGTACCTTGTGTACCTTGGATTCCTTGAATACCTTGTATGCCTTGTATTCCTTGTGCCCCTTTTGTACCTGTAGTTCCTTGTAAAGATAAATCAGACCTTTTTTTAATATTACCCGTAGCATCTGCTACTAATATATTAGTTTCTGTGGTTCCATCAGGGGTACCTGTTATTTGAAGAGTTTTAAGTGCAGCATCAGAACCGCTAACTATTAGTTTTTTCCAGTTTGGCATTTTAATCTTTTATTATGGTTGGTAACTCAAAAAGAGCCCACTTCCGTTTAGGCCTATAATATATGTTATAAATATGAAAGTAATTATTTTAATTAAAAAAAATTACAAAATAACTTAATTTTTTATGTCCCACTTTTTTAACATAGGAATATATAAAACCCCTCCAGGATTTAAATTATTCATATATTTATCTTTTAAAGATTGGTATTGTTCTTCATTTATTTCAAACTCGTGCCATATAGTATCTATTATAATTAAATCATATAAATCTAATGTTGTATATTCGTAAACATCGCTTTGAAATATATTAATATTACTATCTAAGTGGTTAGAATTATTAACCCAATCTATAACATCCTGATTAATTTCAACAACATCAACTTTACTACAATTTTTTATAGTATATAATTCTTGTGGGATTAATCCTAAACCTAATCCTGCTACTAATACTTTGTCATAAGTAAAACCATTAAATTGGGTATAAATCCAATTATCTTGGCAGGTATCACAACCCCCTAACATTATATTATTATATAATTCTAAATTATCTTGTTGATATCCATTAGAAAATTTCATTATTGATGTTCCACTATCATTTTTGGAAACATTAAAATAACTTCCTGAGTAAATCGATATATTATTATCTATAAATTTCATATTAAAAACATATTGAAAATCCAACTACTATATTAGTAGTACCATTAAATTGAATTGCCTGTGTTGAAGAAATATTAGTATCATTAGCTACTCCATACCACCCAGCACTTAAAGTAATTGGTGTTGCTGTTGAGGGGTCATAATCATCATATATTGTATCTCCTATTTGAGGGAAGAGTGCAGGAGGATTAGTAGAACTACTAAAGAAAAATTGACTATTTGTATCATAACTACATGCAAAATTAGAACTTTTTTGTCCTACACCATAATAATAATACTCTTCATAATCTACAGCAGGGGAATAACCATAAAAATCAGAATATGCAATTATACCTGTTCCAACAGATAAACTTGCTGTATTACCCATACCTCTTAATGATATATTTGTGGAAGCTACACCTAATACAGCTGCTATTTGACTTCCACTAATTATTCCAGATGATGGTAATGCCATTATATTTTAAATTTATTAATATTTTTTATGCTGAATCAAGTGTATAAGTTATACTACCATTTCCAGTACTTGTAAAATTAAGTTCCCCAAATTTTTTATAGGTTGTAGTATTAGGTGGTGGATATGTTGTAAAATCTAATTTATTTCCAGTTCCCGGTCCCCGTAAACAATCAATTGAAAATCCTATAGTTTCTTCTAAAGTTCCACCAGAATTTTGCCATACTGTGCCCCCATCACTCCAAGTTCCACCACTCCATAATTCTACGGTTACATCAATTTCTCCAGTTCCAACAGAAGAAAACCATCTACCATATAATTCAATATTGTAAACAGAAAGACTAACATCACTTGTTATATTTGTAAGATTAATTAATATATCTTCTTTACCATCTGTTGAAGTGTTATCTCCAGCCCATGCTATATAATAATTTCCTGAAGCAAAAGTGCCAGGACCTATATTAGAATTAAAAGGAGAACCTTGATATCCTACCCAATTACTAAAAGAAGCTCCACCATATACTCCATCATAACTAGTACCATTGTAAGTTACACCAGTACCAGGAGCAAAACCTGTATAAGTATCTAAATCATTACCTCCATCTCCTTGAGTCCAAGTATAAGTAATTCTAAAATGATCTTGGCCTAGATTAGGAAAGTCTTGTGTATTTGTCCCTGAGCCATTCAATTTAGGATAAAGTCTAAAAAAATTAAAATTACTCATTTTTTAAAGTATCTATTTCTGTTTTTAATTCTTTAATAGCTTCAATTAATAAGGGAACAATTTTTTCATAATTAACTGCTTTATACCCATTAGACCTTGTAGTTACAGCATCAGGTAATATTTTTTCTATATCTTGTGCTATTACTCCTATATCATGTCCTTCGTTACCATGTATAGTTTTTATTTCTTCTTCCGTTAGTGGTTTCCAATCAAATTCTACTCCATTGATTTTATTAATTTTTTCTAAAGAATTAGATATAGTTGTAATATTTTCTTTTAACCTTTTATCAGATGTACTAAATGCTATAATATCATTTTCAGCTCTAATCATACCATCTGTACCCACAGTAGCAGCACCTAATCCTACCCTTAATCTTTCAGCTGTTAATTGACCCGTTGTATTTGAAAATACCATATCTGATGATCCTGCTGCTGATCCACCATTATTATAAATAACTTGAGTAGTAGAACCTCCTATTGGTCCAGGTGAACCTTTAGTACCTTTTTGACCTGCTGTGGCTGTTTGAGGTATTGTCCAATAATAATTAGTTCCATCATAAAAACCTAATACATCTACACCATTTGTAGTTGTGGTTGTAGTATAAGAACCTCCTCCTATTATATTAGACCCCGCAGGTAAAGTTAAAGTATAAGTTGTACCACTTCCTTGTTGAACTAATATTGCACCAGTATCACCTGTTTGGGCATTTGATATAGATAGGGTTCTATTACCACCTAAAGTAACTTTTGCATTTGAACCATCTTCTAAATCCCAAGATACAGTAGGTGCATCTCCTAATGTTTGTTGGTCAATTGTTACTTTACCATCAGTAAGTCGTAAATCAGATTTGAAAGTTGCATCTGAGTCAAAATAAATATCAGCAGTTGTTCCGTTATTGGAATAAGTTAATATACTTGCCTCATTTCCTGCAGGAGTTTCAGATAAAAATTTAGTTTCACCATATTGTCCAGTTGAATCCCCTATAAAGCGGAGGAGTTGCGTATCAGTTCCACCTCCTTCTATTGTAAGACCACCACTAGTTCCATCTCTAGTTAATCCTAAAGTACCATCATTTCCACCTGATCCTTTTATAGCAAGAGTATTATTACTATCATTAAATACTAAATTACTTTCGGCTGCCATAGTGCCGTCACCTCTAGAAGTTAATACTTGATTATCACTTCCAGGGACTGTTGGATTTGCACCTTGTGCTCCTTTATCACCTTCATACCCAAAAGATAAAAATACTGTTTGTCCATTAGAAGGTAATGAACTACCTGCACCATTACTTACAGTATAAATAGTAGTTGTGCTATCATCACCTTGATCTTGTTCTCTACTACTTACAGTAAATGTAGCTATTCTGGAATTATTGGAGGTTTTTATAATAAGAGTTTTAATAGAAGAAATACCCAATGGTATTTTCACATCTATATCGCCACTAGCTTCAGCTTGTGATACAAAAACTTCTGTAACAGCTGATAATGTAGCACTATTAAAGTTAAGTTCATTATCCTCAGATGGATTTGTAAGTGCAGTATTAAATACATATTCAATGCCGGAAGAAATTCCATTAGCACCTTGTGTTCCTTTTTGGCCTTTATCTCCAGTTTGACCCTTATCTCCGGTTTGCCCTTTTTGACCTTTATCTCCTTTTTGACCCTTATCTCCGATTTGCCCTTTTTGACCTTTATCTCCAGTTTGGCCCTTATCTCCGGTTTGCCCTTTTTGACCCTTATCTCCAGTTTGACCCTTATCTCCGGTTTGCCCTTTTTGACCTTTATCTCCGGTTTGCCCTTTTTGACCTTTTTCTCCGGTTTGACCTTTA
>Ga0181389_1000703_pt1 | contig 13536 bp, 19 predicted proteins | sample 12SPOviralmetaG_FD_130121 | JGI IMG/M metagenome (GOLD analysis project Ga0181389, IMG submission 130121) | Marine viral communities from the oligotrophic San Pedro Time Series (SPOT) site, San Pedro Channel, CA, USA - 12 SPOT_SRF_2010-06-29 | ecosystem: Environmental > Aquatic > Marine > Strait...
ATTGAATGCATCGAAAAATTCAATATCATTTTCCTCTGGTTTAATTTTTTTTAGATTTTTAAGTTCATCTTGAATTGATGAGTTGATAACATTTCCTAAGATATGCCTTTCTGAATTATTTCTATCAATAAAAGCTGCCTCAAAGTATGAATATATATCACCCTTTGGGTCTATCGCTATTCTTACTTGAGGTGATTGTGTATCTGTTAATTGTTTATAATTAACTCTTAGAAGTTCTACTTCTCTTCCCTCTAACAATCCCTCTAGAGCGTATCCGTAATCAACTTTCATTGATCTAGTATTTATCTTCTCATTGAAGTCTAGAAGCTTGTCCTGTAGTCGCTGTCTATCGCTAATCGGGTACTTAAAAGAAAAGTCTTCTCTTAATGATAAAGTATCTACCCCTCCAATGTCGTCTATGTAATTCAATATATTATCTAAGTTTTCAAAGTCTGTTGGTAGTATGACATGGTTAATATGTAAAGGTGGTTTATCATTTAATTTATTATAGTCTGTAAGATTTTGTTTAACTACATCATACGCCTTTTCATGTCTAGTTGTCAAGAGGGTTTGTGGTCTTGAATAACCATAAAGTGATACTCGTATATGGTGTAGTCTTAATAGGTTTGGTTTCTTTTGTAAATTCTTTTTTGTTAACAAGTAACCATTTGTTACTAGTCTAGATATGAATCCTCTATCAACTAGGTCTTTTGCTAGTCTATCTATTTCGTTATATGTAAGAGGTTCTAATCCACCAGAAATATTATATCTTTTTGGATTATCTTTAGGGTCTTGATCTAAAAGGGTATCGTAAAAATAGTTATAGTTGGGATGTCTGGCATTGTAGTTTCTTCCACAAAAGGCACATTCGAACATGCAACTAGTGCCAGGGAAAAGATTAACACCACCAGGAAATTTATATGTACCATTTATTGCAGCTTCTAAGTGTCCACTATCAATAAGTGGTTGTAAGGTTTTATAATAAGCTTTATCCATAATATAGCAAAAAAATAATATTAATTAATCAACAATTGAAAGTTCATCATTTTGTGTAATGCAAATCCAATTACAATACATGCACCAATAATCATCCAACGCCATTTTTCTAACGTTCCAACTTTAGTCATCATTTCACTTTTGAGAAGGTTTAATTCTTCAGTTCTTTTTAATGCTTGTTCATTCATCTTTGCTATAATTTCTTCGTTGTTTTTTGTTATTCTTGAATGAATATCTTTTATGTCTTCGTTAAACTCTTGTCTTCTACCTTCTACAACAAAATTTGTATCTTTGACCGCATCTTCTTGGGCTGATATTTTTTCTTCGTGTACTGCTAACATTTTATTAATAGATGATGATACATCTGTTATTTTAATTATAGCATTATCTAACCTTCTATGAATAGACTTCATATCTTTCATATCTTTTTTAAGGATTTCTACATCGGTATGTAAGTCACTCATGGTATTATTTATCTTTTTGCTCAGTTTGGGATTCGTAATACTCTTTGTATTGTTCTAAAGTTATATTTTGTTTTATGATATATGCTCTTATTTGTGCAAAGTTTTTAGCAAGAGTTTCATAGTCATCATCTGTGAGACCAAATAACACAGGGTCTATATTTTTTTCTTTTAATTTTTTAAATACTTCTTCAGCATTTTCTGAAGTAATAATAATAAAATTTAAATCTTCTAACAGCACAGGTTCTGGTGCTGGAAGATTAAGTGGTTCTCTCTTTACCTCTGTCTTAAATATATCTAATCTTTTTACACCTGTACAACTAGTAAGGGACGTAACTAGGATTAGCGAGACTAGGACATTCAGAATTAATCTGTGACTTCTTAGTAGCATTTTTTTCCTTTTCAGTTAAAGGAGCACCCATTGCTATTTCAACGCAACGCTTTGCATTCGCACTCCCTTTGTTAATTATTTTTTCAATTACTTTAGTTCTCTTTATTGCAAGATTACCAAAGTCTCTGCCTTTTTTATTAAATCTTTCGTCTAAAGCTTTAAACTCTGCTTTTAGAATATTGTTTGTTTCGTTTAATTTTTTATTTGCTTCAAGTATTTTTTTGAAGTCTACCTTTTGTTGTTCTATGACTGCCTGTTGATCTTGTACTGCTTCCTCAAGTTTAATCTGATTTGCTTTTAGGATAGCATTATCACTTCTCAACTTCATTACATAAAAGCCACCACCTATTACAGCAGTGGCGATTATGCCAATCATAAAAATTTTGATTGATGAAAACATTATTTATTTCTCTTTCTTCCAAATAGTCCAAGCGCCATATCCTATGGCAACATATGCAACGATAGCTGCAATTGGTTTAAAAATTAAGAACGCAACTCCAGCGCCTATTAGTACTGCGCCATCTATTGTAGTTCTTTCCTTTAATCTGCTAGTTATCCATTGTTTCATATCTTTACTCCTCTATTCCTGTTAATTTAATTATATATCGATCAACATTACTTTTGTTTTCTGTATAATGTAGACCACGCCAAACATTTAACGAGATTACATCACCTGATTTCCATATCCACTGTTTGTTATTTATTATGAAATTTTGACCAGGAATGTGATCTTGTACTCCGATAAAGTATCTTACTGCTTTTAAATCAGCATTTGGATGCTCTATAGAATGTTCTAATTCTCCTATTGCTGGGTCTTGATCAATCCATTTTTGTATATGACCTATTAAGGTATCTACATGTGGGTCAACCTTGTCACCAGGCTTTTGCAGTTGTACTCTGCAATCTTGAAATTTTACATTAGGGAAAGTTGTCTTTCCCCATAAATCTAATTCGTCATGTCTACCATATGTGTAAACATTGTCATCATTATGTCCGTCTGATCTTTCATCATTTGTAATACTTTTGATAAAATCTATATCAGGTATTTCAACATTATTTAATCTTGTCCAACCAGGTTGTTCTAAATCTGCATAACCAATAGTATCTTTGTAATAATCTAAATTATTAACATAATCTTGTTTAACATATTCTTTGAGTTTCATCTGTTTAATGTAACAGATTATTTGGGTATTGTCAAGGGTTTAGCTTTGGCCTTCACACGATAAACATTTAATTGTTTGATAATCTCTTTTTGTTTGTGTGAAGCAGGCATTATTGATAATGCTTTGTTTAACAATTTAAGATATTCCAATCTATCTTTTGGGTTTAGTTTTGCAGATACATTGTCTAGTGGTGTTGTTTTATTAGCATTTAAAGGTTCAGTTCTCAAGTCAGCTTGAGGAACCATAAGTCCATATGCACCACCTCTTCCACCAACAGTAATATCTAAACCGTACTCTTTAAATGATTTCATTTACTTGATCTTTGCGTTTACTTTTCTGTGTCCGTTCCATGCAAGGAAACCACCAACTCTTAAACCCCAATATGCTAGATAGTTTAATAAAAAGAAACCATTAATTTCAATATTAATATCTCTAAAAATTTCATCTGCTCTTTTTTGATCTAGTAGTAATAAAGGTTTGTTTCTTGCACCTCTTCCACCTGGTTTTAAAGCTGCATACTTGTAAGCATAATCATGAACAAGTCCACCTAATAGTAATACACCTGTTGGTGATAAGAAACTTCTAAAAAATTTTGGAATACTAGCACCATCAAATTTAAATCCTTTTGGAATAACGTAAGTTTGTTTGTTTATTTGATATTCAAAATCCTCTGATATTTCCCATTGTCTAGAACCTAATAACCACATTTTAATTGCACTAAAAAAACCTTTACCTTTTGTTGCAATTCTTATTGGTTTCATGCTTGGATATTCTTTGTATTTAAAACCTACTCTGCCATCAATTTTTTTATCAAACATATTGATAATAAAACCTATGATTATAAATGTGATAACTGCTGTCCACATCCAAAATTTAATTGCTAGTGATAAAATTAATTCAAACATAAGTACTCCTATTTGTTTAACATTTTAAAGACTGCATTTGAAATCTTTAAAAAGTCTGCTTTTCTAGAGTTTACCATCTTGTCAATTTTTGATTTGTTTGCTGAATTAACTTTATCGTAAACTTGCGTAATTGCTGATGCTGTATATAGATCAACTTTCATTTGTCCGTCTTTGAATTTAACAGGTTTGTTTTGTTTCTTTTTAACAATATCTTTTAACATATCAATATTGTTTTCTACTAGAGTATATTCGTGATTAAAGTTCTCTACTTGTTTTGAAACTTTAGCTGCTAATTTAGATTTTCTTTCTGTCATTCTATTAAAAAATTTTCTTGCTTCTTTTGTTCGACCATCGTATGGGTTTTTCTTTTTCTTTTTTTTCATACCAGGTTCACCGTCTGGTCCAACTCCAATACCTGCTACATTTCCAGCACCTGCTGAATTCATTGGTGCATCTTCATCAAATTTTTGTTTTTTAACATTGTAAGTTTTTGGTTTACCGATACCCATTTTAGGGTCACTGTAATACTTGTCCATGTCTTCTTTTTGTACATCTTCTAATTTTACATCTGGTTCGATACCTTTAGTATTTAAGTATCTCATAAACATATTTAAATCTCTTAGATCGCCTTTGATTTCAAATTGATCTTTGCCTTTTGTCTTTGAAGAAAGTTTTAATCTTTTTCCCATTTGTTTTAAAGCTGATGCAACTTTAGTTGGATTTCTATCATACTTTAACATAAGTGTACGATTAGTTTTTTGACCATCGTAATACTTAATCATATCAGCGGCTCTGTTCTCTCTCATATCTGTAAACGTCTTAGGCATTTTCTATATCCTCTAAACTAATATATATTTTTTCTTGTGTTTTTTCATGTACAACAGGAAAAATGTCAACACCAAGTACAGTATCTACTGGTGCCTCATCGTCAAATGCAATAACTATATCGCCTTTCTTTGCCGATAATTCTTCCTCTTGTTTATTTAGTATATCTTGTTTTAGACGATACTTACCTTTTGGAAGTTGTTCGCCAAATCCTATGATTTCTTCAGAAATAGACCCGTCTAGTTGTATTCCTTGTTCTTCTAGATAGTTTAAAAACTGTCTTTCAAAGGTATCTGGGTCATCCACACTTTCTTTAAATGTATCTTTCAATAGGAATAATGCGGCCGCATAAGTACCAACCTTCGATCTAAGACCAGGCACTTTTGCAAAAATCTTTTTGATATTGAAAACTAATTTGTGTAGGATTGTATATGAATTTTTTAATTCAGTAGTAGATAGTTCTACTGCTGGTTTGGTAGATTTTTCTTTTTTAATTCTGTGACCATTCTTATCGATGATACCTAATTTGTATGCATCTTGTTTTTCAAATGGCATTGTAAGTAACTTCAAAAATCTGTAAGTTACAAATAAATCTACTGCTCTTCCCATTTTATATTTCCTTTAATTTGTTAAGGATTTTATCATGAATATCCACATCAGATAATTCACCATCCTTTAACATATTTAGAAAGACTAAAAAAGTCTTTAACAAAGACCAATACTCTTTCTCTAATTTAAATAGGAGCAATGTTATGGAAGCATCTGAACCAAACATATTTTTAAGGACTATGAAATGATTTAAAAGTAAACGTTCTTTTAATTCACCTGTATCTAGATAACGCTTGAATAATCTTTTGATATATTTTATTCTTTTCATATCATCAAAAAATTCTTCTTCACCATGGCATTGTCTATTGTCATAATGTTTGATAGCAAACATTATTATGTTATCACTTGTTATCTTCTCGTACATACGAGTTTACTTTCTATTTAATAGAAGCAGTAATTTTACAAGCGTTATTCTCTTGCATTTCATAAGAAAGTTCAAGAGATAAACCACCCTCTACTTTATTCTTAATGCCATCGTCATTTAAAAATTCGTTAAATGGTGTGTTTTCGTCTTTTCCAAATCTTCCACCAAACAAACTTAGAGGTAAACTAAAAGAACCTTTGTTTTCAGACATTGTTGGAACCGTTCCAAATTCTAGTCCTACTCTCATTAATTTTTCTCTAAGATTACTAATTGCTTGTTCTGGTAGTTCGTAATTTTGATTTGCAATCGCACCAACAAACGCATTTAAACTTCTTTGTACTGATGGGTTTTCAAGAGCAGCCATGTTCAGATTACCGTCCATTGCTCTTGGTTGTGCATGAGGGCCTACGCCTGATTCACTAATTTGTTTAAATGTTTTCATATTTCCTTTTCCCATTTGTTAATGTGGGGGATAAACCCCCACACTATAAAGTATTTATTAGTTAGCGATGTCAACAATACCACTATCAGAAGCAGCGTTGTGAGTTGCTAATACTGCCCAAGCAGAGCCTGCCCAAATCAATGTAGCAGTGTCACCCACTACTGCAAAGTTAAGGTCTGCATATCCCATAGGGTCTGCAGGTGTACATACAGTTGAACCACCATCAGTGTCGTGAACGATGATTTTGATTTGTCCTGTTACTGTACCGTCAGCAAGAGTAGTAGCATTTGAACCTGCTGTTTGCAAAAGCGTAAGTGCTGTTGAAACAGAGATTGCAGTTTGCGTACCATCTGAAATATCTTCTACTGAATTTGAAAATCCAATGAAAGAAGGTAGGTTATTGATGAAGTTAGTTACACTAACTTTTTTGTTAATCGGTGTTCCAGCTGGGTCATCGATTACATGTAGTAAGTCAGCGCCAGCAATACCTGTTGAAAGGTCAGTTAACGCCGTGATTTTTTTGTCAGCCATTTAAGGTCTCCTCGTTATGTTAACCCTCTTATGAGGGAATGTTACTCTAGGTAGTTTCCTAGATCGCTTATTCGCCTAGTGTTCCCAAGTCTTTAGTCTTAGCATTTGGGTCTGTCACTAATGCGTTTTCTTCATTATCAGCTAGTTCAGAAAGAAACATCTGACACTGTTGTTTTGCCCCTTGCATTGCATTGAGTTGAGCAACAGCCGATGCTTTTTCTTTATCAAGGTCGATGAGTTTTTGTTGTAACTTTGCTATGTTACCATCAAGTTCATCAACTCGACCTTGAATTTTGTTTTGTTCTAATGACATAATATATTCACTCCTTAATTATGTATTTGTTATAAACTTATTTATAACGATTGTCAAGTATTATTATCCTAATACAACACCAGTTAATACTAGTGATGATGTTCCACTTGAAGAACCAGCAGTTGTTACGAGAGTGTTCGTTGAAGAACCTGTTCTTGTAATTGCTGTACCCCAAATTGAAGATGCACCGTCAGCTCCTGCTGCCGCTGATCCACCTGCGTGGTCGGCATCTGCTGATGGAACAGTTGTACCGTTTCCGTCAACCATTGCTGAAGTTCCGTCTGTTGCCATAGCTGCAGTTGCGTCTGCAATTGCGATCAAACCACCTGCTACACCGTCAGCAGATATTCTGCCTCTGAATGTAATTTTGTTTGTTCCACTACCTGATTGGTATTGCATTTTCATATCTGCATCTTTAGCCATATCAGTTGGACCTAATATATGCATAGATGTATGTATTTTGTTTGATATTGTGTTGTTGGCAGTTGCCGCAGCTGATGTCACTGTGACTACTTCATCGTAAGTAAATACGATGTCAAAGTCAGCACTACCATCGTGTGCGTAAGTACCATCAGTCCAATCGACAGACATTAAGTTTGCCGCACCAAGTGCCGCAGATAATCCGCCCATTGCAACTAAAATTTCTGAGTCAGCATCAGCATTATCATTGCCGCTTGCCGCCGTTCCTGCTTTAAGTTCCCAACCTCTAGTAGTAGCAATGCAATCTTCTAGTTTGCCACCAGCACCTTCGGCTCCGTCACCTTTTAGAAACACAGGTCTGCTATCAGCAGAAGTAGATTTTTTCCATAACCCCATTGTTTTCTCCTAGTTTTTGTTTTGTTTTATAACATTATTTATAATTATTTGAACCCTAATTTCTTCAATTCTCTAATAGTATTAGGGGCATTTGTGTATATTACTCCTATACCTCCTGCCTGTTCCCACTCTTTTATATTCTTTTCATAATCATCTATAAGAATATTTGCTTTTCCGTCATTATCTTTCGCAAATTTCTTTTTCTGATCTCTTAATACTAAATTGATTTTGCTTCTTTTAAATTTAGTATTCTTTTTCAACCAGTTCATTTTACCTGTCTTTGAACCAGTAGCATCTTTATCAGAATAAGCAGAAAGTACATAAGGGTCATACTTTGATATGAATGAATACATCTGTTTTGAACCAGGCATCCACTCCAAGTTTTCCCAAAACTTTTTACCCATTGAAGTAATAGTATTCCAACGGGTCTTTCTATCTGCCGTTACAAACGAACCACCTACGGCATCGTCTGCACCTTTTAAAAAGTTACACAAAACCTGATCCATATCACAATAGATATTTGGCAAGTTTTGCTCACCTAAGTGAGTTAGTTCACTTAGATTTCTCACTGTTATTACCTGTCTGGTGTAGTGACTGTTGAACCTGGTTGTTGCAATTCTGGGTTTACTTCAACCTTAGTTGCCTTCTCACCTGATTCAGTCTTTGCAGACTTCATTGGTTTTTTAGATTCTTGTGGCATGAAAGGTGACTTACCTTCTTCAACTCCCCAAATCTTAGCAAGCATTTCTCTCATAGACTGATTTTTCTCTTGTTGAATATCAACAATAGATTTTTTGTCTTCAGAAACTTTTTCCATTTTTTTTCTTTTGTCGCCTTCTGAAACTCTTCTTGCTGAACCGTCTGCTTCAATCCACTCTTTTTTAACTGCTTTAGAAATTGCTTTTCTTCTTTTGTGTAAGAATTTATCTGAAGAATCTACATCGCCATCGTTGTCAATGTCTTTGTCTTTTCTGTCATCAAACTTTTTCTTAACAGCAGTAGGATTTACTTTATCCATTGCTTCAGTCTTTGGTTTCATTTGACCAGGGTTAGTTCTATTACCGCCTTTAGGTGCAGCTTGTGCTCTTCTTATTGTTGCAACACCTTGATTAGATGTAGGTGTGTTTGCACCAAAACCTTCTTTTGCGTAGTCTTCAGTTTTAAATTGTTTACCGTCAACTTCAAAATAGTTTTTGCCATTTTCTCTTGCAGCATTCAATGCCTTTGTAAATTTGTTACCTTCTTTGGCAACTGTTTCGCCGAAAATCTGAGTGATCTTATTTTCGAGACTTTCAGCTTTAGTATCTAGATATTTCATATCATTCTCCTTTATCTAATTGCGTTCAATAAGTCTCTATAAGATTTACTAATTTTATTCTGAAACGCTAATCTATCTTTTGATGTTCTAAAAGTCCTATGCATTGCAATTGCTTTTTGAGCGATAGGTTCTTTTACTTTTTCTTTTTTGCCGTCATCGAATACGACATCAAATCTACCTCGCAAACTTATTGCTTTGTAGAGTTGCATAATAATATTTTTGTTTGCTCCCTCTTCATCCTCATCATCGGTTGCATAATTACTTTTTCTTCCCTCTGTTCTAGGATTAGGTACACCTGTCAATTGTTCAAATTTTGTTTTCTTTTTATCTACTAAAATTGCATCATCCTTTTCTTTTTCTTTTTTAGAAATTGCAATAGCAGCTTGTTGTTCAGGTGATACTGCTTCTTGAGTTTCTTCTTCTTTGAAGTTTAAATTATGAGTAGTAATTTCTATATCTTTTGCACCTACTTTTTTTAGTGCTTTAACTTCTTCTTTTGCTCTATCTTTTGTCTTATATGGAATTGCAAGTCTTTCACCACTTTTATCTGTATATCTTACGACAAAACCTTTCATCATCTTTTCATTAACATTTTCGTTATCACCAATTTTCATATTTTCTTCTTTGTCATCTAGATATGCAGCGATTGCCATATCTTGTTTCTTTTTATCTGATTTTCCCTTGAATTGTGGAGCATCTGACTTTTTAAAATCTTTAACATATGCACCTGCACCATCAGAGGGTTTTAACTTTTCGTTAATCCCTTTAAGTGCTTCTGCCATTGTTTGTCCATATCTTATCATATTTTTATATCCTTATAGTCTATTTATAGTATTCATTAACTGAATGCTCCGAAATCTGTCGTAGTTCCGTCATTTCCTGTAGGTTCCATTAAATCAAACACCGAACCAATTGCAACTCCAAAATCATCTGTAGCACCAGCAGTTAGACCACTCTCAGCATCACCTGCATTATCTGTTTTTGCTAAATTGAAATCACCAACTGAACCTGGTGCAATTGTTAAAGTTGATTGTGAAAACCCTGCTTGTGCAACACCTGTGAAACTTAATGCACCAGAACCATCTGTTTTAATAACTTGTCCAGCAGAACCATCTGCCGCAGGCAATGTAAATGTGACATTACTTGAAACTGTTGCAGGTGCCTCAAGAGCAACATATTGTCCACCACTTGCATCTTGAAATCTTGCTTCTGCTCTTGCTAGGAAATCAACCTGTGTATTAATTTGAGGTGATGTTAAAGTTTTATTTGTAAGTGTTTGCGATGATGTTAATAATGCAATCGCACTTGTATTTGATAAATCTGTTGATGCAATTGCTATATTAGCAGAACCATCGAATGATTGACCAGCAATTGTTCTTGCAGTTGTTAAAGTTGCAGCTGATCCTGTTGTATTTTGATTAAGTGTTCCTACTGTAAAGTCTAATGTATTATCGCTATCATCGTAAGTAACTGCAATACCACTTTCAGTATTTGATGAAACCATTGCACCAACTGTATCAGAAATAACCTCTGCTAAAGTAGTGCCACCAATTGTTAATGCGTCTGTTTCTAAAGTACCGTCCACATCTACATCACCTGATATATCTAAATCTGCCGCAACAGCAGTACCAGTCATAGTTGGTGCTGTAAGAGTTTTGTTTGTTAATGTATCCGTAGTATCTTTTAAAACTACCGTACCTGTAGCGTTTGGTAAAGTAATTGTTCTATCACCATCTGGGTCTTCAACCGTTAATGTTGTTTCGTGTGCGTTTGCAGTTCCACCTTCAAATGTTAAAGTTAAACCTGTGTTTAAAAATAATCCTGTACTATCAAGTGTCGCTGCCAAAGTAGATGAACCTGCCTTCATTGTAAATAATTCTAATTTACCATCCTCTGTTCCGTCTGTGACATCTAACGCTCTTGATCTTATTTTACTATAAGTGACTGCCTCATCAGCAGAGTTTTCACCTTTGAATACTAATGCACCTAAAACATCTTCATCAGCTGGACTTGCAGAGTTTCTTTTAATAACAATATCTGGTCCCTCGCCTGCGCCATCGTCTGTACCTGAAACTGTCATTACATTGCTTACACCTGTGCTTGTAAATACACCAGAAGAACCTGTGATTTGTGCAGCTTGAAAATCTGCTTTAGTATGTGAAATATTTCCTGTTGAGCTTGCAGTTGCCGTTGTTGTTCCAACTACAAATTGATCTGCTGATTCATCCCACATAACAACAGCGTTGTCACCAGTAGAACCTCTTTCAATAATAATACCACTATCATTAGCATTTGAAGAAGCACCACTATTTAATTCTAGTAAGTTATCATCTATTGTTGTGTTTGTTGAGTTTACAGTAGTTGTAGAACCATTTACAGTAAAGTCCCCTGTAATTATTAAATTTTGAGAAAGTGTGACATTACCAGAAGAGTCAATAGCAATAGCATCTGCATCACTTGTATGTCCAATGTTTGCACCATTGATTACAATGTTGTCAACAGTTAATGCTGTTAATGTTCCTAGTGAAGTAATATTTGTTTGTGCGGCTGTTGTTAAAGTTACATCTGCAACATACGTTTTAATTCTAGATGCAGCCATTTTTCTGTTTGTTCCACCTGCGCCGTCATCTACTATTAATAAATCGGCATCTGCTAAAGCAGCACCAATATCTGTTCCACCATCAATGTCGATAGTTGTAATGTCACCATCGTATCCACCGATATATGATTTTAATTGTGATGCAGTAATTCTTTTTTCTGTTCCACCATCTGAAATCGCAAGTAAGTCACCGTCAACGACAGTGATACCTGTTCCGTCTGTCATTCCGTCAATATTAAGGACTGCTTCTACATTTCCAAACTCTAACGCACTAGCACCAGAATTTACTTTTAATACTTGACCTGCTGATCCAATAGATAAAGACGCACCTAACCCACCATGCGTTAATGCTATAAACTCGCCTGATTGATATTCAGCAAGACCTGTTGCATTATTACTGCCATCGAATACTGTTCTAATTGGTGTTTTTGCGCTCATATCTTTATTTATCCTTATTAAAACTCAAATAGTTGGGTTGCGTTAGTTGATGATAAACTACTCCCATTTGCTTTTGTAAAAGTGTCTTTATATACTAAACTTCTAGCACTATTTGCTTTAAAAGTTAATCTTTTTGCAGGTGTAGTTAATCCACCTGATGCTGTAAATAAAGGAACCATTCTAATAGGTGCTCCCTCTTCATTTGCAATTGCTAATTTATTATCATCTTTATCTGTAATTTCTCCAGCAGAATTTGCTTTGATTTTTGCATTTCCTAAAAATATTGTACTACCAGATAAATATAATTCTGCCCACTTCTTAGATGATGAACCTAAATCTCTAGCATCATCTGAGTCTGGTACAATGTCTTGAGCAACTGCTGATAAATCAACAGAACCTCCACCACCACCAGAAACAGCAGTTATTGTTCCACCGATATTTACATATAGTTGGTTATTGGATGTATTTAAACCTATTTCACCAGACTCTAAATCTGAAGTACTTGGTACACCTGAAACTCTTTTTATCTTAATCTTTAATGACATTAATTACCATCCACTTGATCTGTAAATTCTAGTTTACCCGATGTTGAGTTATATACTAAAAATTTTCCATTACCAAGTGATGATGTATCAATGTCGTCCAAGTCAAGAAGGTTCACAGCACCACCACCGCCAATAGTTGACATTTGATGCGTGACCAGTTTTCTAAAGTGATTAAATTGTTCTTTTAATTCTGTTAATTCATTTGAGTCTTTAGCTTCAGGCATATATCGTTTCATTTTCTGAGCAAGTTCTCTTTGATTTATTGTTTCTTCAAAGTGATCTAGTTTATTAAAGAAAGTTTTTAGTACATCAATTCTTTGTGCGTTTACTTCTTCATTTATAAATGGTTTTTGTACAACTTGTCTTTCTTTTTCAACTTCTTTATTTGCTTTATCTAGAATATCTTTTGTATCCCCACCATCAAATATTATTGGTTGAGTAGGGTCACCTACTATCCAACCATCAGATTTATCTTTCTTTGGGTCTACCTGAGTTGGATAATGAGTATAATCTTCTTTATTCATTTCTTTAGTTTTCTTTTTCATCTTTTCGATGAATGATCTATATACAGCTGCCTCTGCTTTTTTACCCATTACTTTTGCTCTTTGTTCCATTGCAATAGCAGCTTGAATTTTATGTGCATGTGTTTTACTAGAGTTTTCTATTTTACTAACACTTGCTTTTGCAGTTTCAACATCTTTAAATCCTAGACCATGTATAGTTCCTTTTGGATTTTCATCTGTGTATAAATCGGAATGTTTATCTGAACCTGATTTTTGGCCAGGTTTTCTAGGTATTCTATTTGTATCTTCTAAAGATA
>Ga0181389_1000706_pt1 | contig 13524 bp, 20 predicted proteins | sample 12SPOviralmetaG_FD_130121 | JGI IMG/M metagenome (GOLD analysis project Ga0181389, IMG submission 130121) | Marine viral communities from the oligotrophic San Pedro Time Series (SPOT) site, San Pedro Channel, CA, USA - 12 SPOT_SRF_2010-06-29 | ecosystem: Environmental > Aquatic > Marine > Strait...
GCAAGATATGATTTGGAACTTGAAAGAATCTCTAATAACATTGCTACTTTATCTAATGCGAAAGCGTCCTCGATTCAAGTACGAGACACGGCATCATCTACAGGCTTTAGACAAACAATTAGTACTACCGAACTTAGATTGTCGCAGCAACGTATTAATGTGGAAGAAGAAAATAGGCAAAGTGTTCAAGCTAAAAGAGAACAAGTAGCAGATTCATTACAAAAATATCAATTAGAAATTTTAGAATTAGAAAATAATTCTGAAGTAGCAGGTGAACTAGGACCTTTACAATACCTATCAGAATTAACTGGGGTGCCAATGAATAAAATAATTAATTACTTATTATTAGTAATTATATTTGTTTTTGATCCTTTAGCAATCTCTCTTGTTGTTGCTGCTAATTTTGCTTTTAATCAAGCTTACCCACCTAAAAGAGAAGAAGATGTTCTTTCTATTTTTGATAATGATGAAGAAGATAAAAATTTTAGTTTAGAAGATTGGGATGAGGATGAAGCTGAAAAAAGAATGGATATAATTGGTAGAAATGGTAATGATGGAGAACATTATGAAGAACTATCTAATAAATACGAGGATACATCAGAAAAAGTTCGTACATTAGAGGATAAAATTTCAAGTATAGATAAATATCTTGATAAGAATGCTCCTTATTATGGAGAAAAAGCAGCTGCTACTAAATCTGTTGAAGATTTTTATGGTGAAGAAAAACCATTACCTGAAGAACCTAAAAAACAGATAACTAAAATTTACGATTGGAATAAAACAGAGAGATCTGCTCCAATAGACAAAGGATATGATATATCAAGTGATCCTGATTGGCCTCCTAAATCCGATGATTTGGACGAGGCAAAAACATATTAAAAAATGGTAATAAGTTATGTACAAAAAAATCTATGAACAAGGAAAAGGTGAAAATAGACACCTTATACACTTGTGGACAGATGAAGGTTATAAACAAATCCAATGGGATAATTATGCCTATAGAGAATGTAGAAAAGAAGATGCAGAATTTACTGGTTTAAAAGGTGAACCATTATTAAAAACCCATAACTGGGATAGAAACACTCAGGGATTACATTTCGCAGACATTTCGGCTCACCAAAAATTCCTTATAGAAAAATATGGTACTAATGATGAACCTTCTACTTCACATAAAGAGGTTTTCTTTGATATTGAGTGTGAAATGGGTGGTGCATTAACTGAAGAATATATTTCTAATGCTCCTAAACCTATTACTTCTATTGCTTGGTATGATAAACAAGCAGACTGGTGGTCAATTGTTATTTTAGATAAAAAAGGTCAATTAAAACGTACTAAAACAAAAAATAAAGAAATTATCCCCCTAAGATATGAGGCTGATTTATTAGACACATTTTTAAGTAAAATGGAAGAAATTCAACCTGATATTTTAGTAGGATATAATAGTGATTATTTTGATATTCCTTATTTATTTTATAGAATGTGTAGTGTTCTAGGAGAAAAAGATGCAAAACGATTATCTCCTATTGGTGTAGTAAAATATAAAAAAAATAATCAATATTGGTATAAAAAAGATCAATTTGTAGATATAGCAGGTGTTGAATCACTTGATTATATGAGGTTACATAAAAAATATAGTTGGGAAGATGAACCTTCTTGGAAATTAGATTCTATAGGTGAAAAATATGTTGGTATAAATAAAATTGAATATGATGGTTCTTTAGATAGATTATTTGAAGAAGATATACATACATTTATTCAATATAATTTTGTTGATGTTGAAATATTAGTTGAATTAGATAAAAAACTACAATACATTGCATTAACTAAAAATTTAGCTCATAAAGGTAAAATTCGTTATAGTGAAGTATATGCTTCTTCTAAAATACATGATGGAGCCATTTCCGCTTATTTACTATCCCAAAACATAATACCTCCAGGAAGACCTCGAGGTGAGAAAAAATTAAATTATGCCGGTGGTTATTTATTTTGTCCTAAAGCCGGTTTATACAAATATATGTTTGATGAAGATTTAACTTCACTATATCCATCAATTATAATGACTTTAAACATTGGTAGAGAAACTATTATAGGTAAAATTGTAGATCCTGATGATCGTAATAATAGATTAGGTTTAAATGATTTAAAAGAAAAAGATATAGACGAAGAAATTATTATTATGGACCCTAATAGAAAATCGGATAATACTAGAAGAACAACTATTGGTAAATTAATTCAAATGATTGAAAAAAATAACTGGTCTGTAGCAGCTAATGGAACATTTTTTAGAACCGATAAAGAATCAGTATTATCTACTATTTTAGATAAATGGTTTAATGAAAGAGTTATATATAAAAATGAAATGAAAAAATGCTATAAAGCAGGTGATAACGAAGGTGGAGCTAAAAACCATTTGCTACAATATACAATGAAAATTTTATTAAACTCTTTATATGGAGCAACAGCATTAAATTCATTTAGATATGGAATGCCTATGTCTATATTAAGTGAAGCAATTACATTATCAGGATGGCGTATAATTCAAGAATCAGCATTGGTTGCTAATCGCCACATAAATAAAGTTATGAGAAACGAAATTAAATTAGAAGTATGAAATACGAGATGGAAAGTAGACCATGGGGTATGTATGAGGTTTTATTAGATTCAGATGAATGTAAAGTAAAAAGAATTACAGTAGCACCTGGTCAAAAATTATCTTATCAATATCATCATAAAAGACAAGAACAATGGACTGTAATTAAAGGTAATTTGACTATTGTTTTAGATGATGAAAAAATATTCAGATCATCTGGAGAATCAGTTAAAATCCCTTTAGGAGCTAGACATAGAGCTTGGAATGAAACTGATGAATTAGTACAATTTATTGAAGTCCAAACTGGAACTTATTTTGGTGAAGACGATATAGTAAGAATAGAAGACGATTATAATAGAAAATAATATGGCATTAACAAAACAAGCATTAAGACAAGGAGTACACGTTCTAATAAATGATGTACACACAACTAAAGAAGAACTTATAAAAATGAGTGAATCTTGGAGTGAAAAAAGAGAAAATTTTTTTCGCAAAATGCTTCAACAAGGGGGCAGGTTTAGATTTGATGGAAAAGACTTTGAAGTTAAATTAAGAGAACGTATATTAAATAGTGATGGGGAGAAAGATGGAGGAGTAATTAAAATCCCCGGTGATAGTAGGTTTTAATGAAACATTTAGAAGAAACACCTTGGTATATTTGTGATGAAAATGATACGAATTATTGCGCTTATGTGGACACGGATTCGAATTACTTTAATGCTGAGCCATTACTTAATCATCTCTATCCTAAGTTATCTGAAATGGATGATAATGAAAGAGATGACAAGCTTGAGAAAGTGGCTCTTGCATATCAAGATATAATTACAGATCATTACGATATTTTAGCTAAAGAGTGTTTTAATACCCCAGAACATAGACTAGAAATGAAAACCGAAGCAGTAATTCGTTCTGCTTATTTTAGAGCCCCCAGACGTTATGCCCAGTGGATTACAAAACAGGAGGGTATTAAAAAAGAGGTATTAGATGTAAAAGGTTTGGAGTATAAGAAATCTAATTTTCCTAAAGTATTTGGTAACTTTTTTAAAAATGCACTTGAAGATGTATTAAAAGGTACACCTCAAAATGAAATTGATAAACGTATATTAGACTTTAAAAAGAAAATATTACATGATATGCCTATTGAACAATTAGGTAATCCTACTGGAGTTAAAACATTAAATAAATATATCGAACGCAAACCTGTAGGAGGAGAAGCATTCACTATTATACGTAAAGGTGCGCCTGCTGCTGTTAGAGCAACGATTAAATATAATGATTTAATTAAATATTGGAAATTAGATAAAAAATATAGCACCATAGTTCAAGGTGATAAGGTAAAATGGATTTATATGAAAAAAAATCCATACAATATAGAAGCATTAGCTTATCTTGATTTTGATATGCCTGATAAAATTAGAGATTTTTTAAATCGTTTTGCTGATAAAGAAAAAGTATTTGAAACTATACTATTAAATAAATTAGAAGGGTTTTATTCTGATTTAGGATGGCGTTTAACTACTAACCCTTATGTTAATCAATTTTTTGTATGATTTATATTTTTGATGTTGATGGTACTTTAACTCCTAGTAGAAATCCTATGGATAAAGATTTTAAAGATTTTTTTAAAAAATTCCTTAAAAAAAAGAGAGTATGGTTAATATCTGGTAGTGATAAAGATAAAACTATAGAGCAAGTTGGAGAAGATATATGGGCAAGTGTAGAACGTGCTTATCAAAGTTCCGGTAATCAATTATGGGTAAAGGGTGAATTAAAATATCAATATGAATTTAAAACTGAAGATTATTTAAGAGAATTACTTAAAATGTTTTTAGATAAATCAGAATATCCTCATCGCTACGGAAACCATATAGAAGAAAGACCAGGTGCTTTAAATTTTTCAGTTGTTGGTAGAGATTGTACACAAGAACAAAGAGAACATTATGCTAAATGGGATAATGAGCACCAAGAAAGAAAAGATTTTGCTTGGGAAATAAAAGAAAGATATCCTTGGTTAGATGCTGTAGTTGGAGGAGAAATTAGTATTGATATCTATGAAAAGTTTAAAGATAAAGGACAAATAGTAAAGGATATAAGAGGTAAATTTGAGTTTTTTGGTGATAGGTTATACCCTGGAGGAAATGATTTTGCAGTTCAACAAGAAATTATATCCCAAAAACGAAAAGGCTGTAAAACTAATCCCGTAAAAACTTGGAGAGACACAGAAAAGTTATTACATTCCATATATAATGCGAGGTAGAGCAGTGGCCAGCTCGTTGGGCTCATAACCCAAAGGTCGGAGGTTCGAATCCTCCTCTCGCTACTAATTATAAATTATGACGATAGAAATTTCAAATGGTGAATTAATAGATAAATTAACTATTTTAGAGCTAAAATTAGATAAAGTTAAAGATACAGTTCAAGCTGATAATATTCTTAAGGAATGGGAATTATTAAGTGATAAAGTAAATTTATTATTTAGTGTTCATAGTTCTCAAAAACTATTTAAAGCACATAATGATTTAGGAGAAATAAATAAACAATTATGGTGGGTAGAGGATAGTATTAGAGAAAATGAAAAACAAGGAATATTTGATAAAGAATTTATAGAATTAGCTAGATCGGTTTATAAATTAAATGACCAAAGGTTTGAACTTAAAAAAACAATTAATAAATTAACCCAATCAGAATTACATGAAGAAAAACTTTATAGTTGAAAATATAGAAAAATACTTTTTAGGTGGTTTAGTTGGGGGAGTTGTATGGAATTTAGACGGTTCTAAAGTAAGTATTAATTTTAGCACTGAAACTAAAGATGCTGTAGGTGAATTATCATTTGATTTATCTCTACCAGAAGGACAAATAGGTATCTATAATACAGATTCATTATTAAGGTTATTAGGTATAACTAATGAAGATTTACAATTAGAATTAAAATCTGATAATACTGGTATAGTTAATAAATTAAAAATTAGTGATAATAAATTTGATCTAGATTATAATTTAAGTGATGCCACGATAATTCAAGAAGTACCTAAAGTACAAGAAGTTGATTATGATTTTACTTTTAAAATTAATGATGAATTTATTACTGGGTTTTTAAAAGCTCATAATGCATTAGAAAAAATTAAAGATTTTACTCTTAATACAGCAACAACTAAACAAGATGAAAATGTAGTTGAAATTATGTTGGGAGAAAGAACTAAACATTCAAATAAAGTAAAATTTACAGAACCTGCTGAATTTGAATTACCTAGTGATATAATCCCATTCTCAGCTATAGTATTTAGAGAAATACTTTCAGCAAATAAAGGTGTAGAAGGCACAATGTCTGTTAGTAATAAAGGATTAGCTAAAATAGAATTTACAAATAAAGAAAGTTCTGTTAAATACTTTGTCGTAAGGCAACAGTAGTATATATTTATGATAAATGACTGAGACTCTAGGGCGAGCAGTTATGTTTTAAGTTTAACCCGAGTAGCTTAGGCGCTCACAAATAAAAATGATATGAGTACATTAGAATTGTTCGAAAGAACACCATTTGACATCCTATTTAGGAATTTTTTCCAAGACCAAGGGCAGTACGTGCCAATGGTAGAAAAAAACAAAGTTTCCCACCCCGTAGATCTTTATGAAACCGACAAAGGCTTAAATTTTGATATAGCCTGCACTGGTATCTCTAAAGACGAAATTGAAATCCAACTCAATGGGGATATATTAAAAGTTAATTACGATCGAAATGAAGAAGAAGATAAAGAGTATATCTATAGAGGTATAGCTAAACGTTCTTTTGACTTAGGTTGGAAAATTAACTCCCGTTTTGACGTATCTAAATCTTTAGCTGAGTTCAATGATGGTTTATTAACTATTACTGTTCCTTTTGCTAAAGGCCAAGAAACAAAAACCCTGAAAATTAAATAAAGAAGTTCGCCCTAGAGCTTGGTTTTTTAACAAATCTTTCGTATATTGTACCGTAATAAAAAATATAAATTATATGGCAAATCCCAACTTTAAAGGCAGACCAAAAGGATCAGGTAAATCAACATTTATAGAAGATCCTTTACTAGGTAAGTTTAAAATCGCTATTGATGAATATAGTTTTAACGTAGTTGATACTGAAAAAAATAAAACACTTGGTTTTCATACGGCACTACCTGACGCTATATTATCAATAGCAAAATATCAAATGTTACAAGAAAAAACATTTAAATTAACAGAGTATGCTGAAGAATTCAAGCAAACACATATTAATCTAAAAAATGCAATTTTAAAATGAGTAAATTAAAACCAGTAAATGGTAATGTTATACTACGTCCTGTAGAAGAACAGGAAATGATGTCAGGTAATATTATTATCCCTGATATGGGAAAAGAAAAACCAGAAATGGGAGAAATAGTAGCTATTTCTTCAGTTTATAATTTTAATACAGGTGAGTATGTACCTAATACCTTAAAAGAAGGTATGAAAGTTTTAATTCCAAAAATGGGGGCTCAAACAGTTACTGTAGATGGAGAAGAATATTACATCACAGCCCAAAGTTCAATTTTATCAATTTTAGAAGAATAACATGACAGAAACAAGTTTTGGAAAGGAATTAAAAAACAAACTTTTAGAGGGAGTTCAAAAGTTAAATAATAGTGTAGTTTCCACACTAGGGCCAGCTGGTAGAACAGTATTAATCAAAGACCAAATGGGTGAAATTAAAGTCACTAAAGATGGTGTAACTGTAGCAAGAGCCTTTAATGAATTAGAAGATCAAACCGAATCAATAGGAGCTGAATTAGCTAAAAAAGTATCTATTAAGTCTGCTAATGAAGTAGGAGATGGAACAACAACATCCACTTTATTAGCTGCTACTATGTTAGAAGAAGGTATTAAAACTATTAATGATGGTTCTAATCCCGTAGATATTAAAAAAGGTATTGATCAAGCAGTTGCTGCTGTTGTAGAAGAACTAAAAGATAAATCAACTGAAATTACAGATGATGCACAAATTAAAGAAGTTGCTACAATATCAGGTAATAATGATACAGAAATAGGTAATTTAATTTCTACTGCTTTAGATAAAGTAGGTAGAGATGGAGTTGTAGCTATAGAAGAATCTAAATCTGGTGATACTTCATTAGAAGTAGTTGAAGGTATGCAATTTGATAGAGGTTATAAATCACCTTATTTTGTTACCGATAACGATACAATGTCAGCTGTATTAAATGATCCTTATATTTTAATATATGATGGACGTATAACACAAGCATCCGAATTACTTAATGTTTTAAATAAAGTAAGTGGTGAATCAAAATCATTATTAATAGTTGCCGAAGATATTGACGGGGAAGCATTAGCTACATTAATTGTAAATAAAATGAGAGGTACTATTGATGTTGTTGCTGTTAAAGCACCTGATTTCGGTGATAGAAGAACAATGGCTTTAGAAGATTTAGCAACGGTAACAGGTGGCCAAGTAATTTCTAAAGATAAAGGACATAAATTAGAGAAGTTACAACTTTTACAATTTAATGAATTACTAGGAAAAGCTAGAACTGTAAATGTTTCTAAAGAAAAAACTACAGTAGTAGATGGTAAAGGTTCTGAAGAAGCTATTTCTCAAAAAGCTGAAGAAATTAAAATTCAATTAGATAAAGCTTCATCTGCATTTGAAAAAGAAAAACTACAAGACAGACTAGGTAAATTAGTTGGTGGAGTAGCTATTATTAATGTAGGTGGTAATTCAGAAATAGAAATTAAAGAAAAAAAAGATAGAGTTGAAGATGCTTTATTTGCTACTAAAGCTGCACTAGATGAAGGTATCATAGCCGGAGGTGGAGTTGCTTTATTACAAGCTTCTAAAAGACTTAAATCCTTTTTATCTAAAAACCCAGATGTAATGATAGGTAAAAATATTGTTGAACAAGCAATTCAAGAACCTTTTATTAAAATCTTAACAAATGCAGGACACGAAGAAAACAATGTAAGATTTGCATCCTATAATTTGTTAAATGCTAAAAATAATACGTGGAAAGGATTAGATTATAAAGATTTAGAAATAGTAGACTTTAAAAGTTTAGGTATAATTGATCCTAAAAAAGTTACACGTATTGCTTTAGAAAATGCTGCTTCAATAGCTGGAACTATCCTCACTACTGAATCAGTTATATATGAAAAAAGAGAGGATAAAGAAGAAACACCAAACCCGATGGCGGGAATGATGTAAATTTAAATTTAATTAAAATGACAAAACAAGAAATTTTTGAACAAATTGATTCATTGTATGAAACTTTTAGAATGGAAAACAGTGGAACAACCAAAGCTTCCCAGCAAAGAGCTAGAAAAGCAATTGGATCAATAAAAAAGCTAGTTACAGATTATCGTAAAGCTTCGGTTGCGGAAAACAAATAATTTATTATTTATTTACAAAAAAGGATAGGGGTTCGATTCCCCTGTCCTTTACTACTTTTAAAAAAAGTAATTATTATGAAAAAACTATTATTAGTTTCACTTATGCTCATTGGAATGAGTGTAGGTTGTGAGAAACAAGATTGGTTCTCACCTGAAGAGGTAGAAGAAATTAGAAGTGAATATCAAGAACAGATAAATACACTTACAATTTCAAAAAATGAGTTATTATCTCAAACCACTTCACTGACCACACAAATTGATGATTTAAATGCAACAGTAACAGCATTAGGAGTTACTAATGACGATCAGTTAGCAGAAATCTCAACATTGACAACGTCAATAGACAGCCTGAATACACAGGTTACAACTTTGGATGCGGAAATTACAACATTGACTGCATCAAACACTGATTTAACTTCCCAAATTAGTACTTTAAATACAGAAGTTACTAGTTTAACTACATCAGCAACTACTTTACAAGCATCACTAGATGCTGCTTTAGTAGATATTCTGATTTTACAGGATTTTAAATCTATTAGGGATAAATTAGATATTATGGTTGCAGCAACTATTTCAGATGCAAATCTAAATACTGCTATTGATTCTGTATCTATTGGATTAACTACCCCAATTCTTTCCCCTTCTATACTAAAGGGATTCATAAATGGTCAATCTAATTGGATTTTTAATAATGCAATTAAAACAGGTACTGTATCGATGACATCATCAGTAACTACATTTTATGATAATTCTACTGACACTAACGTAATTAATTTTAGAACATTAGTTACTGAAATGACAGCAGCATGGGATGCGGCAAAGGAATCTAAATTTATCTTATGGTGGATCGAATTCATTAAAGAATACGAGAATCTATAAAAACTTATCATAGGGGAGCGTGTCTCCCCTATTTTATTTTATTATATTAATGGTTATATGATTAAAGAACACACTTTATTTACAGAGCGATTTCGCCCAACAGATCCTAAAGAATACATAGGAAATGAAGTATTCAAATCAAGTTTAAATACTTGGATTAAACAACAAGACATTCCCCATATTTTATTATATGGGCCTGCTGGTACAGGTAAAACAACTGCTGCTAAATTAATTGCTTCTAATTTAGATGTTGATGATTTATACATTAATTGTTCAGATGAAAATGGTATAGAAACAATTAGAGAAAAAGTAAAATCATTTGCTTCTGCTGCGACATTCCGCACACTTAAAGTGGTTATAATGGATGAAGCTGATTTTTTAACTATAAACGCGCAAGCAGCTTTACGTAACGTTATTGAAACGTTCTCAAAAACAACGAGATTTATATTTACTTGTAATTATATTGAAAGAATTATTGATCCTATACAATCCAGGACCTCAGTATTTGAAATATTACCTCCATCTAAATCAGAGGTAGCTAAACGTTGTAAAGAAATATTACATCAAGAAACATGTAATAATGTTCCTGCTGATATAGTAGAAATTGTAAATAAAACTTATCCTGATATTAGGAAAACATTAAATTTATTACAATCTTGTATTGTATATGATCAAGCAGGTACATTTTTGCAATTAAATAAAGAAATTGTTAACCAAAAACAATATACAGATCAAGTTATTGATCTAATTAAATCTAATGATGATAAAGCATTTACTCAAATAAGACAGTTAATTGCTGATTCAAATATTAGAGATTATAGTGAATTATATAGAGCCTTATATCAAAACTTAGATTCATTCCATAACCCTGTATTAGGTACAGTTATTATAGCTGAAGCCCAATACCAATCCGTAATGGCTCCGGATAAAGAAATAAATTTTATGGGATGTGTCGCTAATTTATTAAAACCATTTTAATGCAAAATCAACAACCACAAGTTAACTTAGATTTAACTAAAACAACAGCTGTAGATCTTCCAAGTGGAGGAAAAATATGGCAATCTGGAGTTATTTTACGTAGAATTTCAAAATTTGTTACTGGAACAAGTGAGGACGGTCTTATACCTATTCCTATTTTTTATGATCCTAATACAAATGAAATTTTAGAAGATACAATTCCAAAAGAGTTAAGAGAAGAATACGAATATAGTCCTCCAAAGACGTTATAATGAATATATTTGATTGGCTTAATGAAATTAGTTATAATAAAAGTGATTGGTCTTCTTTCTCTAAAGAGGATCAAGATGCTTTTAACCCATATATGATAAATCGTTTTATTAGTATGAAACCTAATTACATTGATATAGTTAATCTTATTCAAAAGTATACATTACCAAAGAAATCTCTTTACAATTATTACTGTAAATTAATTCCTAAAAGAAAGACGTTTTTTAGATATATAAAAGCTAAAAAAACATCATTAAATGAGGATTTAATTAATATTCTATCAGAACATCTAAAATTAAGCAAACGTGAAATAATAGATAGTTATGATTTATTTGGAACTGATTTTAAAACATCATTACTTCAAAATTTAAATATAAATGATAAACAAATTAAAAAATTATTAAAATGAAAGCTGAATTATATAATATGTTAATGGCTCAAGCTATTTCCGAAAAAGAAAAAGCACTATTAACACTCAATCTTCTATCAGAACACCCAGCGGGGATTGGAGATCATTCAACAGAAGACTTTTATAAAAACGCAAACGAAGCATTAGTAATGCTTGTTGATGCTAACGATAAAATTGTTATTCTAGAAAAATATTTTCCACCTTCTAAAGGATCAATAAATGAGTGATTCATTATCAAAGTATTACACAATGGATAGTACATCTCCTGATGTGAAAATAGACCATGAAGAAAAAGCTAATGATGCTATAGCATCCGCTAAATTTAAAGAAACTTTTCCTATAATTGAGGAAGAATTTACCAAAACCCAAAAAGAACTTTATAATCTGTTTTCTAAAAAAATGATGGATTATGGTTTGGGAAATATAGCATTAGGAGGAAATTTAGAATCTCCTGAAGACCAAAAATATGCACTTCAGGGCATTCAAATTAGATTAAATGATAAAATAAATCGTTTAAAAAATCTTCTCAAAAATGATAAAAGTTATGTTGAAGATGAATCATTAGAAGATACCTTTATTGATATAGCTAATTATGGAATAATAGGTATATTGCTTGGAAAAGGCAAATGGAAATAGATTATACAAAAGATAAAGTTGTATCTTTTTCACAGTATTCTATGTACAAATCTTGTCCTCACAAGTGGTATTTACAATATGTGAAAGGTCACAAAGATGACAAACCTAATATGCATTTTGTATTTGGTACAGCAATGCATGAGGCATTACAACATTATCTACAAACCATGTTTGACACGTCAGCTAAAAATGCTGATGAATTAAATTTGCACCAATACTTTAAAGATAGTATGAGTAAAGAATATCTTAAATATAAAAAAAAACATGGTCATTTTGCTACCCAAGAAGATATGATGGAATTTTACCAAGATGGTATTTCTATTATAGATTGGTTTAAAAAACATAAAAGGGGTAGAAGAAGTTATTTTTCTAAACGTAAACATAAATTAAAGGGGATAGAAGTTCCTCTTATATTACAACCTATTAAAGAACGCCCTAACATAAAATATATGGGGTATATAGATTTAGTTATCTATAATAAAATAAGTGAAACATATACCATTTTTGATATAAAAACTTCTACTAAAGGTTGGTCTAAATGGGAAAAAGGAGATACTACTAAACATCAACAATTATATCTTTACAAGAATTACTACTCAGAATTATTTAAAGTACCTAAAGATAAAATTAACGTAGAATTTTATATTGTAAAAAGAAAAGTATTAGATTTTGATGATGAAAATTTAATGTCTCCTCACCAAGCATATAGAGTACAAAATTTTAGACCAGTTGATAATAGAAAACGATTAAAAGATGCTAATGAAGATTTTGTATCTTTTATAAAAGAATGTTATACTCCCGAAGGGAATCCTATAGATAAAGAGTTTGAAAAAAATGTAGGAAAACCATGTGATTGGTGTAATTTTGGAAAAAATAGAGAATTATGTGGAGCAGGTTTGGCTCCTGATGAAAAGTTTTTTATATTAGAGTAATAAAAAAGATAATTCATATATATTTATATCCAAATAAAAAAGATTATGAATAAAAGTGAGTTACAATTAACAAGTGTAAAAGTTCATAGAAACTTATTCGAAGAATTTAAAATTGAATGTGTTAAAACAAAATTTTCATTTCAAAAATTATCTGATAGAGCAATTTATCTTTATTTAACAAATGAAGAATTTAAAAAAGCAATTCACAATCAAACAAATTTACAGTTAAACAAATAAAAGTTATTAATGAAAGAAGGTTATTTACCCTATACAAAGAGAAAAACAATATTATTCCTTTGTGATGACATTAGAATGCATTCCGGAATAGCAACAATGGCTCGTGAAATAGTACTAGGTACTGCCCACAAGTATAATTGGGTTAATGTTGGAGCTGCTATAAATCACCCTGAACAAGGGAAAAAAATTGATTTAAGTCAAGATACTTCAAATAGAACTAA
>Ga0181389_1000715_pt1 | contig 13455 bp, 30 predicted proteins | sample 12SPOviralmetaG_FD_130121 | JGI IMG/M metagenome (GOLD analysis project Ga0181389, IMG submission 130121) | Marine viral communities from the oligotrophic San Pedro Time Series (SPOT) site, San Pedro Channel, CA, USA - 12 SPOT_SRF_2010-06-29 | ecosystem: Environmental > Aquatic > Marine > Strait...
GAGAATTAGAGAATGGTGCCTCATTTGTGAGTTTATCGCACCTTAAAAACTATAAACTCTCGGGTAAAGACCCAGCGTCAAACCCCTCACTGTGAGGCTGTCTTCGTCTGGGTGCTGATCCCTGGTCCAATAGTTAAAGTATGACCTCGAGGTATCATACTAGTTGCTAAGCGTATGCTCTGGCTGTTGGACCTGGGATCAATTGATCCCTGGATCGTTAGGAATAAACCAGAACGGAGCCCGCAAGGGTGCAAAGCTAACGGTCCTGGGATCAGTGCACGTTGGTCCTATAAGCAACAAGCAACAAGCTGCGACAAATTGTCGCGCGTCAATCTGTTTCTTGACTTAAAGCCTCAAGCATCAAGCGACAAGCTGCGACAATTATGTAAGGTGAATAAAAAAAGAATTAGTTTAATATAATAAAAAAGGAGTAAAAAATTATGAATACAAAAAAAGCCTGGGCGCTGGTCGGTGGACTAAGTAAGCCCTCAAAAATGCCTGGATGGTCAATTGGTATTCCAGCTAAGGAATGCAAGACCGGCAGCAAACTACGTAAAATTAAAGGTTCAGTCTGTGAGCTGTGTTATGCCCTGAAGGGTATGTATAGATTTTCGACTGTACAGAAAGCTCAATATAAGAGGCTGGACGCTATAAAGAACCCATACTGGGTTGAAGCAATGGCATCTCTTATTAATTCAAAAAAGCCTGATGTGTTTAGATGGCATGACAGCGGCGATGTGCAGGATCTCCAGCACCTGGAAAAAATTTATGAGGTCTGCAGGTTAACACCAAGCAGGCGTCATTGGATGCCGACCCGGGAAGCATGGATCAAGGACCACCTGACCAGCTGTCCGGATAACTTAGTGATTAGATTCAGTTCTCCAATGGTTGATCAGGGCCCAGTCATGAGCTGGCCGAATACGTCGACAGTCTCAACGAAGAGTCGAACCTGTCCGGCCCCCGATAACAATAATGAGTGCGGCAGCTGTCGCGCTTGCTGGGACCCTGAAGTAAAGAACATTGAATACGGACAGCACTAATATGTTCGTATTCAAACATCCAAAATTTTATGATGAGCTGCGCAAGAAGCGCAAACAATTTCAAAAAGAACAGAAAGAATTAGGAGAGAAAGCGATGAAGGATGAAGCAACAAGCAACAAGCAGGAAGGCTCAAGCGTCAAGCGACAAGCGCCTAAGCAAGACAGCGATTAAGATCCATGAAGCCTGGTGCGTAGCGAACGGCTACAAGCTACAAGCCACAAGCTGCGACATTTTGACGCAGGACAATTTGCCTGTTTACAAAAGCTCAGACTATAGAGCTTCAAGCAACAAGCGACAAGCAGCGTAACCGGTGGCACAGGGGGCCTGATTCAGGCCTCCAGCTACAAGCTCCCGGATTCTTTTCCCCCCATAAAGTTTTGGAAGCATGCAAGAGGTATCCAAAACTAGGATAAATGTATTCTCAGGATGCTTCACATGGAAGGCTATTTGGTGTGGAGAAAATTTAATTTTATTTGTTTTAGTGTACTTTAATTCAACAGTGAAAAAGTGGCCAGAATTATTATACCCCAATAGATCGGGAGTACCAGGAACGCTAAGGTTTTCAATCCTAATCCAGGATATTTCAGTAAGATTTCTTTTAACTTGTGCATAGAATTTAGTTTCAGGTTTCATTGGTTTTTCACACAAACATGCTGTGTTTCTAATATACCCAAAAGCACCATTGTCAACTTATCTCATGAATATTTGAACAGTCATTCTAGGCATGATTGGACTTAACACAGGATTTACTTTGTGTTCAATTGGAGCCTTTACAATTACCAAAGAATTACCTACAGGAGGTATCCATCCATGGCCATCTTTATGAGTAAACATAAACTCACCACCCCATTGTTTAGACCATCTATGATTTAAATAATAAGTTGCACCATATTTCCATTTATCATCATCATGCCAATTTATACCTGAATTTTTCTTCATGTAGTGAATAGTAGTACTTAATTCTTTTGCATCTTTTATTTGAAAGAAAGCATTGTGCTTAACTAAAATTTTTAATTGTTCAAAAGGTAAATATTTACTAACTTCAGTTCTTAAAGGAGGTACAATATTATCTATTAAAACATCACTCCATAAACCTTTAGATGTAGATAGATTTATTTTATTACGTTCTTTTATAACGGCATCATGAATGCCTTTGTACATTTTCTGATCTAAAAAATTAGTTATCCACCATATCTTTCCAGGTATGGAGTAAGATAATTTCATTAAGAAAGAAAACAATTAATTGCATATCGAGTACCTTTTGTTATAGGTTCAGTACCATGTATCCAAATAGGTTCAGCTGGAAATAACATAGCATCTCCAGTTTTAAATACTTCTTTTTTTCTACCATCAAACAATCTAAATTCACCACCTTCATAGTCTTCATTTAAATTTAACGTACAAGACCCTCTGTGTGTTGCACTAACATCACTGTGATCTTGGATAGATTCACCAACTTTATATCTTATTATTCTAATGTTGTTAGTTGTTTGGAAAAATTCATTATTGTAGGAAGGACAAATCTTTTTTTGTATATGTAAAACATAATTTGTTATCATTATAGATATAAATCTTTTAGCTAAATCATGAGGTTTTTGAAAAGAATCATCTATTTTTTCTAATACAGAAAGATTAACAGATTTAAAATTATCTTCTTTGGTAACTTTATCTTTAAATTTGTAACTACTTTCAGTATTAGCTTCATGTATATTGTCTTCAAATATTTTTATAAAATAATCACATACATCTTTAGGAACTAACTTATCAATCCTAAGCATACAATCTTCTATTTTACCTATGCTATCCAATTTTTTTAAGAACCTTTCCCATATTCCATGTTTCACTTCTAACTGTAAAAACTAGTCTATGTGATTCTCTTGATCCCAATAATTTATTTTCAAGAAGTTGTAGAGAAGTAATATCATAATATTTACCATCAGGTAAACAAACCTGTACACGAGCTTCACCAGCCACTTCTGATTTTAACATTTTATCTAAAACTTGTCTGAGTAATTTTCCGTTCATAATTTCTTTTTATATGGGGCCCCAGTATCAGTTGAGGGAGTAAATCTCAAGGTCGTAAGCCGAACCCCATAAACAAATCAACATTGCTAGGTTGAATCAGAATACTTTTGTAAAAGTTATTTGCCCTAACAACAGTTGATATATTATTATTGTTATGTTAAAAGTCAATAGAGGTTAAATTATGTCACAACGTGAAAAAGGCAGACAATACGATGGTAGATCAAGGCCTACCAACGATAAATACAAAAAAGAATTTGATAGAATTTTTGGTAAAAAAGAAAAAACTACATCAGAGTTATTGATGGAAGGTTTTAAAGAAGAACAAAAAATGTATGAGGAAGAATAATGGGACTACCAAAAAAATTAACAGAACAACAAATTAAATTTGCAAACTTACTAGTTTGTGAAGAAGGTAGAAAAACTGCTACTCAATGTGCTATCGAGGCAGGTTATTCTAAAGAATCAGCAAGACACTCAGCCAGCGTATTGCAAAATCCTAAACACTATCCATTAGTAGTTCAGTACATTGGTGAACTTCGAGCTGAATGGCAGAAAAAATATGATGTTACATTTGGATCTCATATTACAGAATTAGCTAAACTTAGAGATGAAGCTAGAGATAAGAAAGCATGGTCAGCTGCAGTTAACGCTGAAGTAGCTCGGGGTAAAGCCGCGGGTCTATATATTGAGCAGAAGATAATACGAACTGGAAAGCTAGAAGATTTAACAACAGAAGAATTAGAATCACGTATGAAACAAATAATTGATGACTACTCACCAATCCTTGAAGACGTGCCATTTGAAGAATTAAAAGAAAAAGTGAAAACAGATAAAGAATTACAAACAACTGAGCGTCCAAAAAAACCATTAAATTAAATACTTTCGTAATTTTGTATAAACAAAGTAGCTGTATATCTTCTTAAATTAGGAACATTACTAGCATGAGCAGAGTGAAACCAATCAGATGGAAACATAATAGATCTATTTTCTTTAAATCCTACATGCATATCTAACTCACCATCAGAGTAAAAAACTGTACCATTAGTAACAGCTTTAGGTCCTTTCAACATAACCATAATATTATAAACACCTACGTCAGTGTCTTCATGAGGTTTAAAATGATCTAAATTTCTTATATCTACACCAGAATCTGGATGACACTCTTTAATTTTTATACCAAAGTTTTTTTCAGCATTTGATATAAAAATGTTAAATAGATCTTGATCATTAAATAAGTTAAATCTACTTCCATAATAATCATTTTTGTTTCTTTCTCTTTTTTCCATGTCAGGATATTTACTAAATCGTGGAGTAAAAGGTAATGTCTGTATCTGACTTTGTACTTTTTCTAAAACTTCTTTGTCAAAGAAGTTATCTACTATTTTTATCAATTTAATCTAAATAAGTTAATTTCTTTACACATGAAGTTGGAAATACAGATCTTTCTGAAAAAGTAATACCATCTTCATCAACATCATATCCAGCAAATATTTTTACAGTTTCTTTGTCTTTACTAAATAACCAACCTTCACTTACAGGTGTAGCTAATTTCATCTTTTCAAATTCTTTTACGGTACCCCAACCACCCTCAGTGATAATATCAATCCAGTCTATACGCACACGCTTATATGGAAACGCAACTTCTTGTTTTACAGTTTTAGGTCTAATGTATGTATTGACTCTTCTAGATTTCTTTTTTGCCATATCTTCTTATACCTCCTTATACTATTTTTTAGCATTACTTTTTTATAAAAAAAGTCAAAATGCTAACTCTAAATTGGGTCTCTCAGAACAGAAATAAACGTTGATATACAACACTTTTTAAAAAGTGTATGTTCTAAAAGTGTTGATACACTTATGTTCTGGATGTTCTGAGCTGTAATCTGCATTTTATTTAATAATTTCAATAGTTTGTTCCAATGTTCCAATGTTCCAATGTTTTTAAAATTCAAAAAAATATTTTTTTCATTTGTTAAAAATATCCTTATAGGTGAAACATGACCCCTGAAGCCGGATGCCTGGTACAAAGTAGTAAACATATGTTAACTAGCTTCTTGCCCCATTTTGGACATTTTTTGGCCATAATACTCATCAACTCTTCTAAGCCATTGCCACACGTATCGATTGAATTCTTGACCTTGTATCGTAAATTTTTGAAACTGATTATCTTTAGTACACATTAGAACCACACCTTTGTTTATTTTACTACCATATATAGTGTTATGAGCCATAGCATACGCAGCAAGTTGTACAAAATAGTCTTCAACCCACTCACGTTTTTTTAGTTTATTAGATTGTTTAAAGTCTACTATTGCCTCAGATCCTTCATATACCCCACATAAATCAGTGGCCCCGGCGTACAGTCCAGGATAGTACAAAGCCACCTCAGACCCCCATATTTCGTCCATACAGCCCTCTAGACCCTCATCTATAATAGTTTGGGCCATTACCCCTGCAAGCTGTCCCTGGTCGCTTAAATCAGCATGTCTAGAGTCTAATAAATAAGACTCAATTATATGGTGCATGATTGATCCACGATTCGCGGCAGTGTTTTTAATGTGTTCAGCATTGTCTTTACCGACCCTACCGACCCAATTAGCAAGAGATGCTTTCTTTTCAGCACTTTGTGTAGCAGATAATATAGTAGTTACACTTGGTAATTTTTCATCATTAATAATATAATGACGTTGGCCTTCTATAGCTTCTCTTATTGTCTTAGGATATTCAAACTTCTTATTCCACTTTATCATCGATTGCTTTCTGTAGGTTATTAATAATTTCTTTAGATTTTTCTATAGATTTTTCTGTTGCTTCAAACTCTATCTCACATTCCTTAACTAAACGTTTTAACTCCCAATAAGCTTCTATTAAAAATTTTTTAGTAGATAGTTTTAATTGTATATACTGTAATGGATGTTTAAAAAAAGCTGCAGTTTGAGCTAAAACATGCACGTGCCATGGATATTTTCTAATTCTAATAAATTGTTTAATGTGTCTGACACATTCTGTGTAATCTTTATATAATGGATTGTAGTAGTCTTCTCTAAGTTTATCCATATATAACTCAGCTTTTCTGTTTTTAACAATCAAATTCATTTTAGCTTCTACTAAATTAGTTGTAGGTAATGTCATCTTCATCCTCTTTTCTGTTAATTATTTTTTTAAATTCTTTTGCAGTTTTATGTAGTTCGTAAAAATGTTCCATGTTTTCTTTTTTTAATTTTTTATATTTCACTGGAAAATTTAATTTCATGTATAAACAAAACCTCATCATGTATTTTAAAGGTGTATCTTTTTTCATACAATTCCAACGCCATGAAACAACAAGTATATTATCTTTCATATAACCTTTACTAGGATCTATTCTATCAATAGAATAACTATTCTTATTTTGTTTACCATCTACCTTATCTCTACTACCAGATTGGTATTCTAATTTGTCTCCGGTAATAGGACATCTAAAAGCATTCCATTGTAATTGTGCATTTGCTTCTAAAATAAATTCATCCATAGTCATATCAGGTTCAGGTAAATTTTGTTCTTTAGATCTTTTTACCATACCATTATATTTATTCCTCATGTAAATTTTAAAACTAGATTTATAATTTTTTTCACACATTTTACATTGATTACGATAGCCATCTGGAGATCTAGTTCTTTTACTAAATTCCTTAATATTCTTGTTTTTTTTACAATGTTTACAAAACTTTTCCATACTCTAATAGATATGCTTAAATTTACTTTTGTTCACTGCGCAAATTGTCACACTCTATAACTTCAAACTTTCCATCCCTAAAAACAATGGCTCTATCAGTATCTTTAATTATATTATATTGCCATGTCATAGCTTCAACAGTTTTAGCTTGTTTTAATTCTTTACCATATTTAAAATTTTTAGATAAAGTTTTTAATTTATTAGAGGCGACAGTTGGTAAACTTATTTGTTTCCACTTCTCGCCTCTTATCTTTCTTAGTTCTGCGTCTATATCCATTACGCTTGATCCCTGGTGCTTTCTCTTAGTTTTTTCTGTAAGAATACTTTTTGTTTCTGTAGCATTCTAATTTTACTAATGAGACTTTTAACTAAATCTCTAGTTAACAAAGAAGATTTTTTGTATAATATTCTTTGAATTTTATTTTGTTCTTTTACTTTATCTAGTTCCATAGGTATTGCTCCTTCACTATTGCACAAGGGACATTGCACTATACCGTCTCTTTGATCGTCCACTGACCTCTTGATTTTTATGTACCCATTGCCCTGACATCTCGGACATACTCTTTTCCCCTTTTTCATATTTCTCCTTTATTTTTTCTATAGCTTTAAATACTTTCTTTTTAACTATTGCATGTTCAAACTGAGCAAACTCACATATTAATTTAAAGTCTTCGTGATGAAACCACATTTCTTCTAAACAATAAGATTTTCTGCCATACTTGTATTGTAAGTTTTTCTTTTTAATTAAATCTTCTATACCTACAATTAATACATTACGCCAAAGATCTCTAATAGGATCTTTTTTTTCGTAAAGACTAGCTGTTTTTAATCGTTCTAAGTTTACCATTTAGCTTTCTCGCTTTCTCGTTAATTAATATATCTAATGCTTTAGCTCTAGATACTGATACTTCAGGAACAATAACTTTCCTGATGCCGTCTAACTTATCGCAACTATCATGTGACAGTGCGACAGATTTATATTTTCTTATGTCCATTTTTATGTTACTTTCTTTTGTAATTTACAAATAATAATATAAGATAGTTATATCTTTTTACAAGGGTTAGTCAATGAAGTTTTTTTTAACATTATATGTATGCTCCATAATGCACAATAATTGTTTACCAGTTACACAGGAAATGCACACTTACCAGCAATCACACGATACATTTGATAGTTGCGTCAAAGATGGTTTAGGTCAGTCTTTTGAGGTATTTTTTAATGGCGAAATGTTAAAACAAGATCAAATAAATAATAGTAAGCTTTATCCTAAATTTACTTGTGAACCTTTTAAGACGGAAGAAGCCGAAACTTAATCTTTATGTTGGTCCACACTGGCCCTGAAACTAGGATTCATATCTGTATTAAAAGATATCACTAGTCTATTTTCATCTTCAGTCAAAAATCTTACTTCATGTGGTGTGTATGATGGAAACAATAACAAAGTGTTTTCTTCAACTGGCTGCTCATATGATTCAAACCATGAGTCATAAAAAACAGTAGGTGTTCCCTCAGAGCTTAAATACAAAATACCAGAATATCTAGAATTAGGATGTATGTGTACTCCATGATAATCTAATTTATTGTAACGTTGTGCAAAATTATTATTTAAAAGTAAACCATGTTTATCTAAAATATCCGTGATTTGTTTTCTTAGATCTTTTAAGGCTGGAACATTTAATATGTTAAGTTGATTGTATGTAGTAAACTTATCTCTCATTATTATCTTAACTTGATTTTTTTCATCGTTGGTTACGTTTAACTTGTATTTATAAAATTTACTGAAAGGATAAAACTCTATCATTGTGCTCTTCCTTGACGATTGTATTTTTTATGATCTCTCTTCTCTGATTTTGATAAAGATTTTTTATGACGTCTAGGACGCTTACGAGGCTTTGGTCTTGTCTCGAATGATTTAAATTTTCTTGCCATTTTCTTTAATAAAATTTCTGTCTGTTTCTGATAGTCTCATATATCTAATTCTACCATTTATATGTTGTTTAGTATCATGACCACAGTTTGTGCATCTGTAAAATTCAGAAACAATAGCGACTAAGATAGCTTCTTCTTCACACTCTTCACAGTGACCATGCACTGTATCAATTCTTTTAAACATCTCTATAGCTTTTTTATCTATCTTGCTCATGGTTTATATAAATACTTTATATCACTCTTTTCCAAAGTCAATATGGCGTCCTCTAAGGTTTCAACTATTGGCAAACCTTTTAAATTAAAAGAAGTATTAAGTAAAATAGGTACACCTGTTTTATCATAAAATAATTTTATAAGATCATAATAATTTGGATTTTGTTCTCTTTTCAAAGTTTGAAATCTACATGTTTGATCTACATGTACACACGCTGGTACTTCATCTCTTGCTTTTTGTTTAGCATCAATTGCAAAAGTCATATAAGGTGACTCATCTAATCCATGCATTTCTAAGTAATCATCTTTGTGTTCATGTAAAATTGTAGCTGCAGTAGGTCTCCACCATTGTCTACCTTTTATTTTATTTACTATTTCTTTTGCATCTTTATTTCGTGGATCAAATAACATAGATCTATTTCCTAATGCTCTTGCACCCCATTCAGAGTGTCCTTGAAATATTACAACTAATTCCTGTTGTAATAATATGTCTACTGTTTCTTCTTTACTTTTTATAATTTTCATAAAAATAAGCAGCTCCTACTGCTGTTCCTCCATCGTAAGGTATTGGATCTACAAAAAAATTATACTCAGGAAAGTGTTTTACAAGTTTAAAATTATTTGAACAGTTCAAATGATATCCACCTGATAATATAATATTCTTACATTCACTGTATTCTTTTACTTTATAAATTAATTCTATTGCTTCTTGCAGTGTTTCTTTTTGAGCTTTGTTTGCAATCTTTAAAACTTCTTTATCTAAAGTAGTTATTTCATTTATGTAAGCAGCCATGCCCATCATTTGTCCTTCTTCTCCATATTCAAAACCAGCGTCTTTTAAATAATTTAAATATTTTAAACCACCTACTTTTCTATTTGTTATTAAAAAATCTATATTATTAACTTTATGTAGCTCTGATCCATCAACAAAATTATTAAAATAATCATATCTTCCGTTTGATGCATGTTTAAATAATGGGTAAACCTCTTTTTTATCTATTGTAAAAATACTTTGTAATGTTTTAAACTGATTAGAAATAATTGTTTCTCCTCCTCCATCTGAAACAACTGCAATAGCATCATCAAATTTACTAAAATAATAACCACAGGCAGCGTGATAAATGTGATGATCTCTATTATTAAATTGATATTCGTTGTATTTTAATTGATTAAGACAATTATCTACAATTGGTTGGTCTAACTGTATATATCCTCTGTCATGAGTAGAAAAAACTACTGTATCAAAAGTAATATTTTTAAATTTTTTTAAGACTTCATACTCATACTCAGGTTCATTTTCATCTGGAATGTATGCTTTAATTTTATTAAATCTATCTTCTTCATAATATTCTTTTAAAACCTTATCTTCAAAATAAGCAAACGAACAATTATGTGAAATATTTACTCCTAATACCTTTCTCATATATCTTTCTTATGTTAAATCCCTTGCCTTTCCAATTACAGGTTTGTATTTAGTTTTACCTTCTGATTTGTAAGCCCACAAAAATTGTTTTCTAGGTTTGTCTGTAGTATAACTACAGTGTATCCATCCCGAATTGGGTTCCCCTGGAGTGTAGAACTCGCAGATCAACTGGTCATAATCGAGGTTCATATGAATCCAATCAGCTAATTCTGCATTGTCAGTTCCCATACATTCGAAGTCTGCGGCCTCAGCTTTTGCATGTTGGCTGTTGATTGAGCTACCTATCTTTAGGCACAGCTGCTCTGAACGGAATCCGCTCGTCACCTTGACTCTACCGAAGTGGTCACGTACTGGCTGTAAAATATTTTCGCAAAGTGCTTTTAGTTTTTCTATTTGACCTGAGTTAGGATTGTTATTAATATCCAACCTGACAGCAGTGTCTGATTTAATTAATTCCTGAAGCGTGAAGTTTCGTGAAAGGTTCATTAGTAATTTAAAATTTTATAATCCTTGTAATAATAATTTTTAATATAACCAATTTGTTCATTATTTAAAGTAACATTATTTGTATTAGAATTAACAAAATTTAATTTGTCAGCTAAATTTGTAATTTTAATATCAAAATTATATAATAACCAGTCAATAAATTCACTATTAAAATTATCTTCAAATCTCCATATTTTAGTATCATAATCTATAAAATTTATTTGAGGTACAAACCAATTAGTATTACCGTTTAAGCAAAGATTACTAACTGTTTCATCAAAACAACTTTGACTACTAAACATTTTATTTATTTTTTCTTCATCTAACATCCAAGTTCCTTTGGCCATTGAAATAAATCTATTTACAGGATCTCTTACAATACAAAATTTTTTAAAAGATCTATGATGAGTGAACTGACAATACTCAGGATAAGTTAAATGAGGAGCTTCTTTTCCTTTGAATAAAACATTAAAATTAAATAATTGAATTTTATTATTACTCAGTTCTAATGACTCATGTAAAAATCTACCTGCTGTTCTAGGTATGTGTATAAAATATGTTTGATTGTTTATAATCATTTTTTAAAAATAAAACAATCGGCGTAGGATGTAATCTTTTCTGTATTACCAAAATGTTTTTTTACTTTTAATATTGGTTCCATAACTTGTTGAACACATTGACTATCGTGTCCTGTAAAATAACCACCCTTTTTAATTTTAGGATAATAAGCCATTGCTTCATTAAATGTTTGTTGTTCTGTTAACATAGCGTCAAAAAAAATAAAATCTAATGACTCATCTTCGATTTCTTTTACTGCTTCTAATGAATCTTTTTCTATAATAGAAACTTGTTTACCTGTTGGTGTATTGTGTTTACATAATAGTAAAGTTACACTTTTATTTAGTTCAGCTTGAAAAGCATCTATATGCATAGCAGGTTTACCATCAGGATTTGTTTTTATAAAATCAGTGTATGGTTTCCAATGATCTATACCTATTAACTTTTTTACATTGTCACAGTTATGTAAAATAGTCATGAAACTTTCACCTCTAAAAACTCCTAGTTCTAACCCAACTAAATTTTCTCCCATCATATTAATAGATAAGATAAGAGGAGATACATCTGACTTATTAAAGTCTTTATATTTCATTAATTACTTTGTCTTTTTTTCTATTATATCTTTTTTTATTTTTTATTACAAGTTGCCTGAAGCGTGGTGTACGAAGCATTTTTGCAATTTTATTCGAGGATAAGTTTTTTAATGCTTTTGCTACCATCTATGTTCGACTCGAGTTCAGCCATCGACTTTATACAAGTGTTATTTATGTTGTTATTTTTATTGGTTCTCATCGCAATACGTTTGCCTTTTAAGCATTGAGACATCGACTCTTGTATTCTGTGTTCCTTGATCTCTCCGTTGATAATCATAAGAAGGGCTACAATTAACTCTGTCATTAGTAAGCCTTCCCGTTTTCTCTTACCTTATCTTTCAATTTTTCAATATCTTCTAATGCTTTATCTAACTGTTCTCTTAAAAATTCTATGTTGACTTTGTTAGTCATGTTCATTTCTTGAGTCTCTTCCATCTTCTCGACGGTCTTGTACAAATCCTCAATTAAAAAATGTTGTTCTTGGTCCGTGGGCACTTGTTCACTTTTCTTTAACAAATCATTTGTAAACAACTCACGTGATGTCTCTAACGATACCAACCTCGCCGTCAGCTCCGTATATGCGAACACGCCCATTGCAACGAGCACGATCAGGCTAGCAACCGTCTTCATCGGCATCTGCACTCTTGCCTCTTCTCCGATGTTTAATGGTTTATTGGACACCTGGACCTCCACATAAAGCCAATGTAACTAACATTATTATTAGTAAACCTGTAAAGTAATAGTTCATCCTTTGGCACTCCATAATTATTTCCAAAATTGCCACCATTTTTTGGTTATTTCTTCTGTCAATACAATTGGTCCACAATTACATACATTGCAATCACATGTAGCGCATTGTGTGCTTGATACAAAATATCCTTGACCTACACAATGACATCTATGTTCACAAGTATTACAAATTTTTTTAACCATTATTTTTTTTCCTTAATATCATAAAACATTTTATTAGAATCTTCTGTTACCCAATCAGATTTTTCACAGTCCCAGTACGTGGTTTGTACACTATAGTCTGGCCAATCATTATCTGTTGTATAACTGTTCACATGCCAAATGATTCTGTTGTTTGGCTGCGCTGCATAGTTACCGTTTTTCAACGCTAATATGTGTGCACATTTGTGCTCTTGCGGAATTTCAGAATGTTCCGTGTTTAATATATTAGTCTCTGGATGCGCCCAGTCAACAGTAAATAAGTATTGGCCTTCGTAGAATTTTTTATCTTTACCAATATATTTTCCGTCTATACCAGCCAACCAATCAAAACAATGGATACTAGGATAATAACTAAAGCAGTTCCACAGTTCGAGTTGATCCACTCGCATATCAGGCACGTCTTTTCTTTCAAATTCTTTTTGAAAGAATGCTGAGATAGGTAGTCTATAGAAGACAGCACCATTTGGTAGCATGCAATGAAATAAGATTGCGCGACCTGAAATAGAGCTAAGACCAAAGA
>Ga0181389_1000716_pt1 | contig 13445 bp, 13 predicted proteins | sample 12SPOviralmetaG_FD_130121 | JGI IMG/M metagenome (GOLD analysis project Ga0181389, IMG submission 130121) | Marine viral communities from the oligotrophic San Pedro Time Series (SPOT) site, San Pedro Channel, CA, USA - 12 SPOT_SRF_2010-06-29 | ecosystem: Environmental > Aquatic > Marine > Strait...
AAAGTATCGCATCGGTGCGCTATCTGGCGGAAAACCGCCGGTTTTAGCGATTAGGCGAAAGCAGCCGAACCATTATCACCGGCAATATTACCAGCTAACATTGTCATAACATGAAAGCCCTACCGACTATCCGCCCGCATTGCCTAGCGTTTGCCGGTCGCCGGTCGATAGTGTGCCGGTAGTGTGCCACGCGCGCCGAATTTGCCAGCATAAAAAAATCTGCCGGTGCTGGCCAGCCAGGGTCGAGGGGGCCACGGGGGTACTTCAATACGGTTTTGCAAAAAACCCCCCATACGAATCATTGGCAATTTTTGAAAAGGGTCTTTAGACCCCATAGAAGCCCCGTGAGTGCCTTAGTGTACTGCATTAGGTACGAACCCACTCCAGCATCACTAAGGTCACTGTACGATGATCCTACAGCTAAACCGGATGACCTTCGACATCAACCGGATATTCACCCCAAGGTAACTGAAAGTGCGGGCCGTCCTTGAAGCTAGTCCAATCGCCACCCCATTCCAGCGGAGTCTTGAGTTCATACGCTGCTTGTTTGAATGCTTTTGCTATCGTTTCGTACAATGGCATCTCCCAACGAGCCATACCACCGACATACGCATAGACATCAACCGCGTGTCCTGACAAATGTCTAGACTTTAATGTTGTTGATGCACCCTTCGCTAAGTATTCCTTCTGTGTCTCTAAGGTTCTAAGCCCTTCTGACACACCAAAGTCTATCTCTGATAGTTCTATAGCCCGCTTAACGACATCAGCTAGTGACGGGTGTACGCCATCTAGCTTCGATAGGGATCTTTTTGATAATTTATACTGACTCATGTTCTTTCCTGTCACTCATCCAGACTTCAGTGCGTTCACCACTACGTCTGACCCCACGGAACATACGTCCGCCACCTTCATGCCAATCGATAAAATCATCAATTTCATCTTGCATTCGCTGATCCCTGACACCTTGCGCTGCCTGATCAACGTCTTGTGCCATCGATCTCATGTAGTGAGCGACTGCACCAGCTAGGGCATCAAGACGGTCATCGTGTTTCAACGCGCCTCTGTCTCTTGTTATATGTGTTAGTTGATATAGTAATGAGTACCTATGGTCATCGGCACGGGCTTCCGTCCTTGCTAAGTCCTCATCAACAATTAGTCTGTGTGCGCTAATGACAGGCTCTAACGTATCGATAATACGCAGTTCCTTTTGTCCTTTAGCCCATTCAGATTCGACTACCGTACAACCACCTGGCCATACGTTACTTAGGATAGGGTTGAATGCTGTTACCCACATACCTTGACCGAAGTTCGGCTCGACCTCTACGGTCTGTACGTCATACTTCTTGGCATCCATAGCGATCTTCAGCATAGCATCAGCGGGGTCAGCCGCGTAGCCACCCACATGAAGCACATACAGCATACCGTTCAGTACCCCTACGACAGCCCATGCAGTTTCATCCGCACCGCGACCTGACGGGTCAACAAACAGTACCTTAGACTCATAGTCTTCCCAGCTACTGTCCACAAAGAGCGGACGTAGGAAGTGGTCACCGGAGAACCCTAAGTTCGGGATGTCCTTAACGTAGTTATGCTTATCATTATGTCTGCCCCACTGTACTGTCAGCGGTGCTTTCTGGAAGTTACACGACATGACAATAAGGTCATGCTGACGTAGTGGGTATCTCTCCGCATCAGACAAGCTGGTATCCAGCATATATTGTAATGCGAATGAGGCTTTACCTTTAGCCTCGATCTTCATCAACTCTTCATTACCAAACCGTGAGTCTGTAGTGTCACCATGCCCCAATTCTTCTTCAGCAAACATATGCTGTAAGTACGGAGCAAGGATGTCTTTCTCTTGACCGGTATGGTTATCAGTCATGATGTAGTTCTTCAGCTTATCGGCGTTTGGGAAACGTACCGGTATCGTAAAGCAGTTGAAGCCCATCTCTGTGACCAACTTGTTGTACACCGACTCTTCAGTTTGTGGTGTACCTAGAAGGATGATGTCACCCTTACCATGTTCTGTTTTAGTAATCGGAACGAAGTCTGACTGAATCACACGCACGATCCGTTGCCTCGCTTCTTCAGTTAAACTGTTACGTTCCACTTCGATGTCATCGGCAACCAACAGCGTTGCACGACTACCTGTTATTTGTCCGGTGATGCCTCTGGCGGCAACACTGTACGATTGCGACAGAGAACCGCCAGCTACATCGAACTGGTCAGCCATGTCACGTCTGTTTGCTCCGGACTCGCGAGGGCCTTCTAGAAGCCACTGAACGAGTTCCATAGACTCAAGTATACCCTTGGTCTGCGCCACGAACTCTTTAGCCTTAGAGCCGGTCGCAGACACAACGAGAATCTTCTCGTCTCTTGGGTTTCTCATGAGTCTCCAGATGGCGTAAGCGGACGTGATGTACGATTTTCCAAGGGAACGAAAGCAACGAATAATGTCCTCTCGCGGCCCTTCTATAGTAAGCCCATTGGCTATTTCCGCTGTATCAACGCCATGCTGAAGTCTGTGCGCTATCTCGTACTGAGCGCGTGTTGGTTCTGGCAGACCTAAGTGTTGCCATACAATAAACAAAAAGTTCCGGAAGTCGCCGTATGCTCCCCACACTTCTTGCGGAAACGTACTTTTCCAGTGTGGTTGTCCGTCAATCAGTAGTGGGTTAAGCATACTATCTTCCTGTAAGTAAGGTCGGTGAAGAGCCTCTAGCTACATACCGCCGTTTGTTGATGCGCTTGTATCCATCGATGTTTGCGCTGACACCATTAACCGTTCCAGCTAGGTCGTCTTTCTCCTGACGCGGCAGCATCGAAGACTTCGCTTCGTCTACCATCCCGCCCCCACCTTTAGCTGTTCTCATGGTCTTTGCACCAGATGATCCCTGCGCTTGCTGTTGCATATTGCTGGTAACCTTTTGGGTAGCTTGTGCAGCGGGTGACTTGATAGCCATAGGATCTTGCACCATGACCGGTGTGGTACTTTTACCGGCAGTACCATCGCCAAGACCAGACCTCGCCATTAGTGCGCTCCGCCATCGAATGGCATCACGTTCTGATACTTCTTCAATGAGTCCGCAATCTTTCTTGCAGTCGGTAGGTCTTCCATCTCTTCATGGGGTGGGAATGTTTTCAGAAAGTTAACGCAAGCTGATACCATTGATGGCGATAATTCTTCATCATCAACAATAACAACAAGCCGATTTAACAACTTGTCTCTGAGTAGTTTTGAATCAGCTGCCATTACTGTCTCCATGTAGCAAATAGTTTGTCATTTTATTCCAGCCGTCTTGTGCCGTCTGTAGTACAGACTTATTGTTGGCCGGTTGACGGGTGTATATATTGTTATGCTGACGACCCCAACGACTTCGCTTGTAGTTGTCGTTCTTCCACATATAACCCCAGAAAGAATTTCTACTATCGCTCATATTTTTTCTTCCTGTCTCTGTATAGGATCACGTTGATCGAAGTGTTAATCACTACAGCTACCATCGTTATTAAGTGTAAGATGATGTCTGGTGTCATTTCTTCTTCGCTGTCTTCGCACTTCGCGTAAAGTTGGCTTTAGTCGGTGCGCCCTTCGCGCCCGGCTTCCTCATTTTCTCGCCTGACCCTGCGGCTATTCTTTTTTTCTTCGCATGGATGTTGGCATATAGACCCTTACCAGCCATATTATTTCTTCTTCTTCATTGCTGGTTTCTTAACAGCCATCGCTTTCTTTGCGGCGGCTTTACCTTTGGCGGTGTATGGGTAGGCTTTACCTTTTACGTTTGGCATAATAACTCCTTATGCTGTTGATGAATTACCACTACATCCCCACCGTTTACGGCTTAGACGTAATGGACTGTTTGGATCTGAGGCTGCTTTCTTGTGCTTCTTCATCTGTGCATTAGATCGCGCACAGTAAGCGTCACCTTTACCTGTTCCGGGCTGGACACGGGCAGAGCCATCTTTGGCTTTACCCGCTTGCCCGTAAGATACACGGCGACCTTCTGCCGTGATCTTTAGTTTTGCTTTACCTTTAGCTGGGCCGCTCATTTTGATATGCCTTTCAGCTTTTCAAATGTCCTGAGTCCTGACATCCCAAGCATCGCTAGTGTTAGTTCTAATAGAATGTCTGTCTTGATCTCAGGCATCGCCACGTCTACGCCAGCCATCGCAACGCCCCACTGTGAGACGGGGAATCCGATGAAGACCCAGAAGATCCCCAGCGCACATGACCAGCCGATAGCTGGCCGCCAGGACGCAACGAACCAATGACGGCTACCCGCCTCGATCTGATTTGTCTTGATGGTTTCGAGGCTGATGTTCGCCGCGTTGTCTACGAGGTTCTTTTCGATTTCCTGTAGTGCGCGGTCTTTAGCCCCTTTGTCTGGGATAGTTTTGTCCAACACGCTACTAAGCAAAGGCAGTAACTGTGGTATCAAAGCTGTTATCATACTATGCTCCGTTTTGTTTCAGCCAGTACGCAAAGTAAATCAGCAATGTCACACCAATTCCGACAAAGATAATACCAGTTGTAATAGCCATTATTTCTACAATTCGCTGACGTTTCTTAACGCGTACAGCCGTGTCCTTCATTCGCTGTTTTCTCGCTTCAGCTTGAAATCTAATCCAATCTGCATGAAGCCCCGGGCGACCGTAATAAATCATCGCCTGTTCAATTTCTTTTTGTTGATTGTTAATCGCCTCTAACGCCATAAAACTTTCTAACTCATTAGGGGATTTGCCTCTGTGCCAGAATGAATTTTTGTCGCTATTTGCTTTTTTCGTCAGGTCTTCCTTGGCATTGACCCACGAACCAACGGCTGAACCGGCTTTAATCAGTTCAGAACCGTTGGCTATAGTTGAGCGAATTATCTTATAGGCGGCGTTAGCGGCGGCAAGTTCCGCCAGCATCACACACCTCTTTACATTTTACTGAATATTACAGCGGCAAGAGACACGACCACAATTGTTGAACTCATGATCATAGCCTCTAGTCGCCACATACGTTTATCTAGAGACTCAAGTTTCTGAGTGACCATCTCGTAACGGACAGCGCACTCAGCCTCATGCTTCTCTAGTTCGGCTTGTGTATCGATACTCATTAAAACACCACTGGCATTGGAATTTGAATGTACTCATCATCATCTTCAGGAAGCTGAGATTCACCAGCATAACCACACTGATAGACACTACCGTCATCCGTTAGGAATATCGTACCACCCTCTGAACCTGTACCAACAGTTGCGATGTCAGTGATAGTTTTGTTCAGCAACACTGGGTAAAACCAGTAGTTAGTACCAGCCGATGTTCCGCGTCCGATCTGACCGTTACCTGAGTAACCAACAGACCATGCGACACCGTTTGTATCTAGTGCTATTTGCCAGTTATATGAGCCAGTACCACCGATAAGAACTTTATCGATATTGACCATGTTGTCGGCTGTATCACCATTACGTTTACACTGTTGGAAAGTGGTACGGTCAGTTGTATCTGCCGCAACACCTAGACAACCATATGAATTGTCACCGGTTGCAAAAAGTGTACCGTCAGTCTTGATAGCTGATGTCATATCATAATCTAGACCAGACATCACACAGTATTGAACATTGCTCAACGCAATGTCTGGTGTGTATGTAACAGCGTTAGTGGTCGTACCGTTACGCCCCAAGTTACCATAACCGTTGTAACCCCATGTATATAGGTTACCCGCATCATCAATTGCCCACGAAGTGTGCTTACCACATCCAATGTCTACTATAGTTATAGAGTTGGTCGTGAAGTATGAGATAGTCATAGGGATGTTCAACTGAGTTGTATTACCCATGCCTAGCTGACCATAGTTGTTATAGCCCCAAGCGTACACCGTTCCGTCATTTTTCAATGCCAAGCAATGCGTATAGCGTTCTGCACCACGCGCAATCTTAGTGATGTCAGCCAGTAGTGGCACAGCCGTAAAGTTAGAGCGGTTAGTTGTATCACCCGCACCTAACTGACCATACCCGTTGTACCCTGCGGCGTGTACTGTACCATCAGAACAACGAACCAAAGTAGAGCAATAATTCTGGTTAGATGTCATAGGTGCATACTCTACAACAGTCTTTCCGTAGATTGAGTTCGTGACCTCACCAGATGAGTAAAATGGTGTATATGTATTACTGGTGTCTCCACGTCCTACGTCACCATAGTCGTTCTCACCCCATACCCATAGACCACCATTTACATCGATAGCTATAGATTGATAGTCATACTGACCACACACATAGTCCATTGCTGGCGCATCATGCGGGAAACCAACGCGGATTGGATAGGAACGGTCATTGGTTTGGTTACCTTGACCTAGCATATAACCCTCACCACGCCCCCACCAACGGATAGATCCATCGTCCATCAAGGCACAACCACGGCGATACATCATTGGCTGGCGACTGTCCTGAATCTTCGTAGCCCGTACACCACGGCGCACGGTGTCTGCAACCCATTCAGGCGAACCTGAGTTACCAATCTGTAACACCTGATTAGTTGTACCAGCCGGTAGATTAACCAATTGCGTACCATTATAGTAAATCAATTCGTTAGCTGCGGTTGTTATACTTTCAACACCTTGGGCAAACACATCCCAATTTGTACCCTCTTGATATGTCGTATCTGATGCGGATGAAGAGAAAGTAAATGTATTCCCCATTCCCGCCCCATGCACTGAGCATATGTAAGTGAATGATGCGATATCAGTCAAAGGTACAACAAGAGTTACTGTTGCATTTGCAGTACCTTCAGTTCCACTTACCGTAACAGCAGTAGTATAAGAACTACCACCTGATTCAAACACTAGAGGGTGTCCTGAGTTAGTAGCGTCCGACATATCGAAGACATAAGTATTCCCGCGAACTAAGTCGATCACAGGGTTCTCAACACCATCGATGTAGAAAACATTATCGGTTGCTGCGGTGTTCTGTGCGACTGTCACTACCTTAGTAATAGTCGCTGGGTTACTGTTTGCGTACACAAGAGAAACAGGCAACTGACCTGATGTACCATCTTGCGTACAAATATATGATGACCCACTGTAAGACACTACGTCTTGTGAGTCATAGGAAGTCGAGGCATCGTATGCCCCCTGCCAACTGAAGGCAATCTTCCCTAGCGATATAGTTGCCATATTGTTTCTCCTAGAAAATTACTGGTGTTGGAACGTAGATGTGTTCACCATCGTCATCAAAACCACCTTTGTTATAGTCATTCTGACCGTGGGCATAAACTGTGCCACTGTCGGTCAGTAGGTACTGCATGAGTGCGCTACTAGAGTCATTCGCGTAGCCACTAAAGGAACGCTCAATAACCGTCTTATTCAACATAATTGGCTTTGTATTATTAGCCCCAAAAGAAGTGCCTTGTCCGGCAATCCCATTGTAACAATTACCCCACATGATTTGACGACCATCGTTCTTAATGACATAAGCCATCTTGCCGTAACGTGAGCCACCATGCCAAAGATACGCGTTGTCGTTCCCTAGTTCAGTGATTTCTGTCCAAGTACCTTGGTTACCACGACCGAATAATGCACACGCAAATCCATCGTATCCGATGCCCCAAATAGTTCCGTCTTTCTTACGAACCATTGAAGTGGCATAGTGACCAGAAGTTGCGTAGGCTTCTGTTACATTTCCTTCCATCCCATCAACTGTCCACTTTGCCGGTGTCCAAGTTGCTAAGTTACTATCGTAATTTACATGGAAAGTTAGGTTGCTATAAATATTCTTATGGCCCCAACGATAGAAATTTCCAGCCCGTGTCACGATACCATGTGCGTGATAATACTGTGCGCCCGCCGACACATGACTATCTGACTCTTCTTCTGTTACATAAGCGACAGGATCGTAAAGTGATGGAGTCCAGATTTGCGGAACGCCAAGGTTAGGGTCACCGGTGAGAATATCACCAATAGCATCATTCTGCCCGTTAGCGTAAAGAACCCCTTCATCAGTAATAAACCAACCAGTTTGGTAGTAAGAAGATGTGATATGCATATCCACGATGTTAACACGTTGAGACAATGGCACTAACTTTGGTGTGTTCACTTGGGTAGTATTACCTGTCTCATGACATAATGCGCCGTAGCGGTTAGAACCCCATGAGTAGACATCACCATTGTTACATCTAATAGATACACAAAAGTATCCCCACCAGTTGCCCTGACCAGGTTTTACGTCAACAACTTTAGCATCTGCCGGTAACTCACCCATGCCGTTAATTAAGGTTGGGATTGGAACATCACCGGTACTACCGTTTCCTATTTGTCCATAGTTACTGTTACCCCATGCCCATAGCTGGTCGTCATAATCAATTGCGTAGAACGTACCACCGTGAGCCATTCCGTATAGTGCTTTAATCTTTACACCGGGGGGAAACCCAGCGTTAACAGGAAAGTGTCGAGAATAGTCGTTTGTGTTACCAACCCCAAGCTGACCTTCATTACCACGACCGATCATACGAACTGTACCGTCAGTCATGACGAAGCCCATGTTGGCGTGAGGGTAGGTATAAAGACCAGACGTGCGTTGCTTACCGTCCATCCATTGACCAGTTTTAGCCAGCTTATAGACGGTCGTTCCATGCCGACCTTCAGTATGAGTGAAGCCCAATGATCCATCAGACTGCACCATGATTTGTTGCCCTGCCATTCCTGACAGATTTAGTGATGTACCGGGAGTGAGCAATTCGTTTTTGTTCTCAGCGTTAAGCTGACCACTTCCCATAGTGACCCAACTAGAGCCATTATAGGATTTCACCTTATTGTCTTTTCGCGTTACATCGCCTCTTGAGTAGCTTTCCGCTGCGGAATACAGCCCCTTCCAGCGGTAGCCTAATTTTGAAATATCAATTTGCATTATAGAACCACCGTTAGATTATTGTTACGAACCTCGAAGTCCACATTTTCAGCCATCGTCCATGTGTCATAATCAGCGACATTGTAGTCGTCACGACCATAGGTTAGATTTATTGTTTTACCGTCTGCACTGTTCTTAAAACCAAAGAAAGATGGCGCAGCCACAGATGCCACAAGTTCATAACCGTCTTCAGCTTGCTTCACTTGTAGAAATTCACCAGCCTTGCCGGTCAATGTCTGTGGAATATTAGCTGACGCGATGTATCCCTGCGCTGTCTGTGAGTATGTCAATGCGATATCACGCGCTGACTCAGCATCATCTTTGTGTGTTTCAGCCTGATTGCGATATGTTAATGCATCATTCTTTGCATCAAGTGCGTTAGTGGCATAAGTGTCCGTAGCATTTCTAAAGTTACGGGCTTCATCACGGAAAGTCTCCGCTTGATTAACAAACCCAGCCGTAGCACTTAACGTCCACTGTTTGTTTGCTGCATCTAAATTGTTAACTGGATCAGCTAAGTTTTCAATCTTACGTCCACCGGCTTCAAATTGGTCAGAGGCATTCTTTGCCATTGTCAATTCTTTAACGTCCACCGCTTCTTGTGCGAGGAAAAAGCCCTGCAAACTGTCTGTATCTAGTATTTCTTCTGACAGGACTGAGCCTGTCTGATAGTCCACCAGACGCGCTGCTGGTGATGTCTCACGGGTAATCACAATGATTGCCCCAAAGGCGGCGGTATTCGTTAGCTGAAGCTGACCATCATTAAGCCAACTGAAATCTGTCGTTGCTACACCGTTTACCGATACCTTTACATGAGACTTTTGAAGGTACTCAAAGTTAACATTGAAGTCGGTTTCACCCGCCGCATTGTTCACTGTGTACACATCTCTAGCAAAAGCCATTTTTATCTCCTGTAAAGATGCGGGGGCATTTAGCCCCCACGTTTGTTAGTTGTCTAAAATCACGTCAGCTATCTGTTTGTATAGCTTAAACGGCATCAGCTTTGTTCCGACCTGACTCATACGGTCACCATCGCCAGCAATAGTGGCATCAGTGAAATCCCATACATCGTTGATCAATCCACCTGATGGCCCTGCAAGTAGTGCCAGACGGTTCTTCTCCATCGAGTATCGGGATGCACCTGTCAGCCCTAGCTGTTGAGAAGCAGCGGATATTGGTGTCGATAGGAACATTAAGAACCCAGCGCGATCAACAATATCGTAACCCCATTGACCTAGTGATCTTTGTTTAATCTCACCAGAACGCTTGAGGTCTGTCGCTGCCACAATGCCATACCCAAGACCGGCGGCCAGTGCCATAGACATAAATGCTTGCATATCTCCGTACCCTGCCATCCGCTGGAATGCGGGAAGCATATACTTATTGAGACTTACAAAGCCGTATGTCTGGAACTGCAACACCATCTTGGCGTAATTGTTTGACATCAGGAACGGTGTATCACCTTTACCCGGTGTCATAATGGCTCTTGTAGCTACTGAGTTAAGTGCGATTTTTACAGCTTCATAGGCTGTCTGACCTTCCTTACCTTCTTCAAGCCAGCGACCCATGTTTAACTCATAAACGCCCTCAACAAATTCAGGCTCATGTTTAGACATCATCTTACGAACAGCGCGGATTTCATCTGCACCTAGTCCTAAACTAGCCATCTCAGCGATGATCTTTTGTGATTGAATGTTATTGGCAGAAGCCTCCGATAATATAGAATCCCAACGATTTAGATGTCTGACAAAAGTGTCTTGCATCTGTACCATCGCGAGAGCCTTCATTCGTGTGTTCCACCATGACATCCCAGAGCCAATATTAGTTGCCTCTGAAAGACCCCCGATAACACGGTCAGCCGTACTGGTCGTGTAGTGAGTCCAAGATCCATAGTCACCAATGCCGGTCTGTTCCCGTGCAGCTTCAGCTTGGTTCATCTTCATCACAGTACTATTGTGTAAGATACGCTCAGAGCCGATAGCTAACAGCCTGATCTCACGATTATTCATACCAGCCATCGTTCTGTTCCATGCCTTGAAGTTCTTAGCAGTGAACGTGCCGAAGCCTGATGTAAACGTGACGTTAGCCAGATCAGCCGTAGATGGAATCAAGAAGCCAGAGCCATAACGCACATAGTTAAACTGACGTGCTAGTTGTGAACCCCAAGCAATAACAGACTCTGCGTTTTCAGGAAGACCAAGTACCCCTAGCATTCTAGCAAACCCATTCTCAACGTCTTTTAGTGCAATACGTTCTTGCTTCTCTAGTTGACGTAAGCGTCTAGGCTTTCCTTGTGCTTTGGCTTTTAATGCTCTGAAATCATCTCTGATCCCGTTCTGCAAATCCTTGATCATCACATCGATGCCTTTGTTGCCAAAAGCGTCATTCAATGCAAAGCGTGTGGATAGATCATCAACTGACCGCATCATGATGCTATACAAATCAGCCTGTAGATATCCTTTTTCGATAGCTACACGGCGTTCCTCGTTGGTCATGCGGATGTGTCTACGCTTAGTACGACCGGACTCTGTGATCACCAGTTCGGAGTCAAACCCACCGAATGGGTCTTTCTTACGATTGCCTAGCTTTAGCACTAAATCTTCAACATAGAGATGAAGCGGTGCTTTAGTTTCAGCTTTCTTAGCGTCACGCTTTAGTTTCTTCAGATCACGTTTAGCTTTACGCGCAGTCTTCTGCGTGTCTTTAGCCATCTTTGTCTTGAACTTCTTCAGGTCAATAAGCTGTTGCTTTCGGGCAGAAGCCTCAGTCAGTGACTTATTGAAAGCCTCAAGCTGTAGATCCATCGCTTCTAATTCACCCTGTTTCTTTTTGATCTGAGTGTTTAGATTACGGATACGTTCCTGAAGTGTTGCTAAACGCCGACTGCTTACTGGCTTCTTCCCTGCTTCTTTAACAGCTTCATCAAGCGCATCATCACCAGACAGACGGAGTTCGTTGTCAGCTTTAATAACTTGATCACGGGCAAACGTGTTGTCAGCTTTTGATGCTTGACCACCCTCATCCTCGACCATCTTCAGCAATGCTTCAGCTTCTTTTACTTCTGCACCACGCTTAGATTTATTCTTAGCAGTAGCTTGGGTCACATCGTGAAACTGATTAGCACGGATCTTGACTTCTTCTTCAGCCGCTTTCAGTTCTGCCTTGGCTTTCTTACGTTCAGCAACCAGCTTATCGACAGCCGTCTTACGCCGCTTACGCAACGAATACTTCTTGTCTAGTAGCTTCTTGAGTTCATCAAGTGACGCATTCTTAATGTCAGTCCAGTTAGTGCGCTGGGAACGCCCTGCTAATACAGCATCACGCCGTGTACGAACTACTGCGTCTTCTGCTTCAGCAATCTTAGCTTCTAGCTGGGCTTCTTCTAGCGTCTTCTCACCAGCCATCCACTCTTCTAGCATTTCACGCTTTTGTGTCTGACCTTCTTCTGGTGTGAACTTGGTTGTCTTTCCGTTAACTGTTACGCTAACGTCTTCTTCACCTAGCTTGCCAAATTGTTCCGGAGTCAGTCCATATTCACCGATGAAGTCATCAGTCGGGCGTGACCCAAAGATTTGCATAAAGAAGTTAAATGCCCCGTCAGGGTCAGCTTTGATACCCTTCGCATCCCACAATTGTGCAACACCATATTCACGACCTAAGTCCTCAATGTCATAACCTTTTTCTTTCATGACTTGGGCAAAGTTTTTATTTAACTCATGAATACGATCTGCCTGACGCTTTGCCGCGTTGACAATCATGTCAGCCCCATCCTCACCAAAGCGAGAGATAAGATTGTCCATTTCATCTAGCGTGATGTCGTCAAACAGTTGCTTGAATGTAAGGTCGTGAAACTCCCATTCATTAAGTGTTCGGTCAGATGTTAATGAGCGTTGACGCGGTCTTGCATCACGCCCTGCTAGTACATCTTTACCTAACTGTTTAGCACGTTGCCCTGCGTCCGCAGCCGTTGCAGCGGTTTCATTAAACGCTTTACCATCGGCTAGATCAACACGAAGACCAACATATTCACTATGTGCCTGTGCTAGAACTTCGTCTTCAAAGCGTTGCATATAAACCAGCTTACGGTCTTCGACAGATATTTTAGCAATACCAGCCCGAATACCTTCGGTCATGATGCCACCGATGTTATACATCGATGCTGTCATATCTCTTGCAGTCTTTGACGCTGATGTTAAACCACGCACGATAGGTGACACCTTCGCACCAAGTTTCAGCGTAGCGTACTCACCAGCTTTACCAATGGCTTTGATAGGAACTCGCGCTGCGCCTTGCGCCATTACACCACCAGACTTAGCAAGTTCAGTTGTCTTAACTGCCGCCGCACCCACAGATTGCCCCAAAGGTGTTTCAGCTACAGCTTTCCAAGTAGTTTCGCCATTCTTAATAATAGGCTTTAGAATTACGTTTTCTTTCATGCCTGTTCCGATACGACCAATCGCAAGCGTTACAGGGTTATTAGGATGAAGCGGATTTGATGCGCCTTTGTAATACATAGGAGACGATGGATCTAACGCACGACCAAAGACACCAAAGCCCCCGCCG